>Ga0208766_1000047_pt1 | contig 60882 bp, 64 predicted proteins | sample ETN01SmetaG_3_FD_185792 | JGI IMG/M metagenome (GOLD analysis project Ga0208766, IMG submission 185792) | Marine microbial and viral communities from oxygen minimum zone, Eastern Pacific Ocean - ETNP2014F12-01SV263 (SPAdes) (version 2) | ecosystem: Environmental > Aquatic > Marine > Oceanic ... | reverse complement strand
CATCATAAAAATCGCTTAAATATGGATTATCGGATACTGATTCAAAAAAAGGGGTCCAACCATGGTGTTTTGAAAAAAATTCAGTAAATGTGGTCTTTCCTACACCAATATTACCTGCAAGCCCAATGAAGGGTGAGTCTGTTTTTTGTTTATCTGACATTTTTTAAACTACTAAATTGACAGTATATAATTCGCAATTATATTCTATGGAAAATAAAAAAAAAGTTCTTTTTGTCTGTACAGGAAATAGTTGCCGTTCTCAAATTGCAGAAGGGCTATTGCGAACTATTGCAGATCGGGATTTCATTGTATTTAGCGCTGGAAGCCATCCCAGTAGAGTACATCCGAATGCGATAGAGGTGATGAAGGAGAGAAAAATCGACATTTCCAATCACACCTCAGATAGCATCGATCAATACTTTGAAACTGGAATTAACATAGTAATTACGGTCTGCGATGAGGCTACCAAGATCTGTCCAGTGTTTCCTGGTGATGTACAACGAATTCACTGGAGCATCGATGATCCCTTTCGTGGGTGGGATTCGGGAGAAGCCCATTTAAATAATTTTAGAAAAACACGTGATGAATTGGAAGATCGAATTCAAAAATTCATAATCGGAGTAAAGCAAACATGATCAAAAGAAAGATCTTCATCTTTTCATTATTCACCTCATTACTATTTTCAGGAGAAATATCAGTGTCAATATCAGAAGAGCTGGTAAATGATTATCTTGAATTAATTGGTGACCATGAGGTCCCAAAAGGGAAAAAGGGTGATCAGGCCATCTGGACGATCAATGAGCCATATGTAAGTTTTCAAGAGGGATCTGCAGAGTTTCTTGCAACCGTATTATATAAAAAAGGTAAAATAAATATTAAAAAGAATGTCAGTAAAAACATGTATGTAGAGTATAATTATGATGATAACATTATCCAGTTAATGATCGATAAGCCATTCATAAAGATGGAACGTAAGAATGAAACATTGGGGAAGTTAGATCTAGGTTCTTTATATCAAGATGGCTTGAAATTCCAAGGCCCTAGACCAAAGACACAAACGATAAAACTCAAGACCATGAAAGGCAGAATAAGAATCGACATGAACATTAAAAAATCCCTAATATATTTTGAACCTGGAGTAGTTCGGGTAGCGATCGATCTAGATTATAAATAAAAAGAGCAATGCATCATGAAACCCTTTGGTGCCCAATAATATCGAAGGAAATCAAAACAAAATAAATGAGAATACTCATATCCAAATTTCCAAGATCTGGCTGGTGGCCAAGCGGGATACCCAAATACAAGGATAACCCCGCAATGATCGAAGGAGCAGTTCCAAACATGCAACTTTTGCATGAAGAACGCCAAGTCCTCATTTCATCTTTGATCAATGAAGGGCATGAGGTTGTTGAATTGGACTTCCCCGAAGAACTAGATGGGAAGAATCCAAAACATGATTTCATATTTATTAGAGACCCCTTCATATCTGACCAGAATGGTACGGTCGTCATATTAAGAGCAGGAGAACTACAAAGAAGAATTGAGAATAAAGTAGTAAAAAAATGCCTTGAGCCATTAGGGATGAATACAATCGACATGCCTGATCAAACAGACTACAGGGCTGATGGGGGCGAATTTTATTTCTGTTCAAGAGAGGGCATTCTTTTCAGTGGTCTGCAAAGAAATACAATCCAAGGCGCTAATTTTGTTGCTGAAGCAATGAATGTAAATGAAATGATTATTCTTGAAGGAAAAGGGTATCACCTTGATACCTTCTTTACTCCCGTAATTCACAAAAATGGAAACATAGCCGCTCTCGTTGCTTGTACTGCAGTAATGAAACATGAATCAAAGTTGACACTGTACCAATTTGCAGACCAAAGGAATATTCCAGTTTTTGAGATTCCGCCAAATGATGCGATCGGGACAAAAAGAAAGATAGGTACATTTGCCGCCAATGCGCTACCTCTACCTGGGATACTGATTCGTCCAAACCACTTCTCCGATCCAAGCATTGATGAGAAATTGGCTGACATGGGAATCAACATAGTGATAAACCCCACCAGCCAGTTTCAGCTAAGTGGGGGATCTGTCCATTGCATCACAAATGAACTATAATAAAAAAGGGGCAAATAGATGCCCCTTTTTTATGAAATTTGAATATCAGATCAGAAGGCAAATCCTGTCTTGAAAATCATTTGCATGAATCCATTTGTACCATCATAAACATTCTCCGCTATTGTATAACGCAGGTTCAAATGAGTATCAAGCATTAAAAGTTTGAATCTAATCCCTCCCTGCACATGTAACCCACTTGCCTCAATCAAATTATCTCCAAGGTAAGTAACGAGTTTATCTTCCATACCAACACCCAAAGCATCAACTGATGTTAAATCCTCTCCAAAAAGTTCTTTTACCATACCAACGCTTACCCTTGGTGTTGAAGCGTGACTTCCAAATCCAGCACCTGCATTCAAAGCAGCCTCAGCTAAAAAAGGAATGGAAATATCCATAAGATTTTTCTTTAGCGTTACTGAATAAGAACCTCTGGCCCACCCAAAATTAATAGGCCCTATCGAACTTACTGGATTATCAAATGTAAAATCATATGTCCCGGCAGCAAAATCTGCCTCTGCTTCAAGTGCATATCCAAAAAGGTCAACAAATGCATAGGCTCCAATGCTACCAGGATTAGTTTCCATTTCAAGAGAATTAATGGATACGAGTCCTTCAGAATGAGAATAAGGTCCAAGTTTGGACATATCCTGTCCCGCTTGAAATCCAAATCCAATAAGGGCGAATACCGAACTGGGCAACATTGCAAAAATTAATACCATCAACAATTTCTTCATTTTCATTCCTTTTTTTATCGATTAAATAATTTTATGGAGTTTACTGTAAGTATGATAATGAAACAAATCCCTCATTGTTAACCCGTGTCTGTCCTAAATAAATTGCGGCATAACAATCCAATCATGAAAATACACTTAGTATCAATTGCTCTGACCCTCATTGCACCTGCATTCTCGCAGGATGTTCTCTGGCCCACTACATTGGGTAAATACTTCTCGTCAAATTTCGGTGAGAATAGGGACGACCATTTTCATATGGGTCTTGATATAAAGACAAATGGTAAGATAGGCATGGAGGTGTTGGCCGTTGAGGATGGTTACATCAGTCGTATCCGATCAAATTATGAGGGATATGGAAAGTCTCTTTATCAGAGGACCAACTCAGGCCATGAGGTGGTCTATGGGCACCTGGAGTCTTTCACGCCTGTAATGGAAAAGGTATGGAGACTGCAACAGGCAAAACGACGCAGTTACATTGTGGACACTCAATTCTCATCAAGGGAGTTTCAAGTCAAAAAGGGAGACCTGATAGGATACTCAGGTAATACAGGAAATTCTTTTGCTCCTCATCTTCATTTTGAATATCGTGATGGCAAAAGCGTACCACTAAACCCACTGACCATGGCCTTTGAACTAGAAGATCAAATGACCCCGTTCGCTAGAGAACTGGCAGTGATACCATTATCACAGAGTGCAATGATAAATGCCAGCCCCTTGATCCAAACATTCCCACTCTTTCGTGATAAAGGTGGAGTCTACCACTTTGCAGATACCATAAGTGTCTTTGGAGAGTTTGGATTTGCCATGAATGCTGTTGATAAACGTGAGGGGACCAATAATATATACCAATTTCATAGAATAGAACTCTTGGTCGATGGGAAGTTGGAGTTTGAGCTCAACTATGACCAAATCCCATTCAAACAGGGAAAATTTGCCAAAACAATGATACAGTATGATCTAAAGAGGCAAAATCTAGGTGAATTTCAAAAACTATACCGACTCCCCGAACACAAGAAGATCTCTTTGCATGTATCAGAGACCTCGGGAATCTTGGGTCTGGCTCCGGGAGTTCATTCCATTGAGATACATATACTGGATGCCAAGGGAAACAAGACCATTGTAAAGGGTACTGTCGCTGCGACTTTCCCGATGACCCTTGAAGCAAATGAGATATTCAGAGATGACAAGGTCATCATACTTGCCTTGGCACCTAAAAGAGGAGGTCTGTCCATACGTGACGCTGTTATATACAATTTCACAAAGTATGGTTTCACTGATCAAAAGGTTGAGATCCTTCATTCAGAACAAGTGAAAAAAGATCTTCATGTCACACTACCATTAAGATCCATTAAGGACCGGGTCTTGCAAATAATTGGCATCAATCAATTGGGAGGGATGATAGACCCCTACCACTGGACAGATGTCAAACCAGAGATCAGCGTTGTAGATGTGCACCCAGACCTGAAGATCTCCAATACACAAAGAGGATTATTTTTTCAAGTAGACATCGACCACTATGTACCTGCAAAGGTGACCATGAGATTGGCCAATGATAACACGTTTATGTCCTACCCCATGAATCAGATCGGTCCAAATACCTTTTTGACAGAAAAATTATCTCACAACATCGTGAACAACATGACCTATGTTGATATAGAATTACAAAATGAGGATCTGTCCAGAGAGACTCGCTTCCATTACTTGATGCAATTTGTGAGTCCAGGAGAAGAATACTTTGCATTTTCCAATGATAGGGATTGTTCCATAAAAACGCTACCTGGAACCTTCTTCCAAAATAGCGTTGTCTGGATTGACAAGGTAAAGGAGTTTGCCAAAGTAGAAAGCGGATTTCATATGTCTCCAGTATATCAACTTCAGCCATTTGATCTAGCTCTAAAGGGGAATTTTCAAGTTGGTATTCGCTATGAACGTGATCTGGCGGAACACTCTAATCTTGGAATCTATTATTTCGACCCTAAATCTGAAAAATGGACCTATGTAGAAACGATCAATAACAAACGAAAACAAATACTGACAGCAGAACTTGATAGGATGGATGCAGTCACGGTCATACAAGATCTTGATTCTCCAAAAATAAAAAGTACATTCCCTGGTAATGGTGGTCAATACCACTTGGGGGACATAGACAAGATTGTGATCAAGGTAGATGATCTGATCTCAGGAATTGCCCCAGAGGAAGATTCATTCGATCTTTTGTTTAATGATGATATTCTTTATCCTGCTTACCAACCAATAAAAAAGACCATCACATATAATTTTGACCAACCACTGCAAAAAGGGCCACATAAGATCGAGTTCAAGGTTCAAGACCGTATGGGAAATGAATCAAATGAAACCATCTATTTTTCTATTTATTAGTGTTATTTCCCTATAAAGACGACAATCCTCGAGTTCTCTTTCCCATTATAACCTACTCGATCATTGCAGTGAACATTTTGGTATTTTTATTGCAATTCCATTTCACAGGAAACAATCCTCATTTAGGTCAAAAAATAATATTTCGTTTTGGCTTTGTACCTAATGAGTTCAATCCTATCAATATCATGACATCCATGTTCATGCATGGTGGACTTTGGCATATTGTTGGAAATATGTGGTTCTTGTATATTTTTGGAGATAATGTCGAGAGCATACTCGGACACGTTCGGTATTTGTATTTTTACCTGTTCTGCGGCATCGGAGCTGCAATGGCACAATTTCTAATTGAACCAACATCTGCAGTGCCAATGGTCGGAGCAAGTGGGGCGATTGCAGGGGTCTTGGGAGCCTATATGGTCAAGTTTCCAAAAGCAAGGGTTCATGTTTTTGCAGTGATCATCATTTTTATCACCACATTCATCGTTCCTGCCCAAATAGTGCTTGGGCTATGGTTTATAATGCAACTATCAGGAGGTCTTAGTAGTTTGGGCATAGATACCACTGGCGGAGTGGCTTGGTTTGCTCACATAGGTGGATTTATCGTAGGCATAGGATCATTGAAATTTTTTCAAACTTTTCATTTAAAATAAGTTGAATAAAGAACTAATTAAAACAGCCATTAATATGCGTGAAAAGGCATATGCGCCATATTCAAATTATGAGGTGGGTGCGGCAGTGGAGACCGATACAGGAGAAATTATTGGTGGCTGCAATGTAGAGTCCTCAAGTTATGGATTAACATGTTGTGCAGAAAGAACTGCCTTGTTTCGAGCAATTTCAGAAGGACATAGAAAATTTACATCTTTAGCCGTGTCAACAGAGAATGGAGGAATGCCATGTGGGGCTTGTAGGCAGGTCATTTGGGATCTGTGCAAGGACATAACAGTACACATCTGCGATAAGGACAAACTATTAAAAACTATTCACGCATCTGATCTACTACCTGATGCATTTGATGAGACCTTTTTGAAATGAGACCAATTATCCTAGGCATTTCTGGTGGAACAGGTGCTGGGAAAACATTCACTGTAAATAACTTATTAGACGCATATCCTGAAGGTGATATCATTTCAATTAATCTGGACTCTTATTATAAAGATCTGATCCATATGGACTATAGGGATCGAATAAAGCAAAACTTTGATCATCCGAGCTCCATTGATATTGATCTAATTGAAGATCATTTAAGACAAGTATCAGAAGGGTCTGATATCAATGTCCCTACCTATGATTTTTCGAAACATATTAGACTTAAGGAGACAACAACCATCTCTAAATCAAAAATAATAATTCTAGAGGGAATTTTTGCACTCCATTACGCACAACTTCGTAAATTATATATGATAAAAATATTTATTGAGACACCGGAAAATATTCGCTTTGAAAGAAGATCAAATCGAGATGTCAGGGAAAGGGGGCGGACGCTCGAATCCGTAAAAAAACAGTATGACTCAACAGTTCTTCCAATGCATGAAAAATTCATTGAACCTTCCAAAAAATATGCTGACCTCATTATTAATGGCAATGATGATATCAATATGATCATTAATAATATCAAAGAAAGAATCGATTTATTTGTGATATGACATTAACTCCTACAAACTCTGGTTGGATCGAGGTCATTTGCGGTAGTATGTTCTCAGGTAAGACCGAAGAATTGATGCGTAGACTACGTAGGGCAGAAATCGCCAAAATGTCCATATCTATCTTCAAACCAAAGATAGACTCTCGCTATGAAAAGGACCACATAGTTAGCCATAATAAGTTAAAAATGATGTCTTTTATCACAGACAGTCCTGAAGAAATAATAAAGATGTCAAAAAAGCATGATGTAATAGGCATCGATGAGGCACAATTCTTTGATCATTCCATAGTGAGTGTTTGTAAAGAATTGGCTGCTGATAAGAAACGTGTTATTGTTGCGGGCCTTGACACTGATTATAGAGGCTTACCATTCGGACCCATGCCAGACATCATGTGCGAAGCAGAATATATAGATAAATTAAGAGCAATCTGTGTCATATGCGGAAATCCTGCATCCTACAGCCAAAGAACTTCTGATGATTCTGATCAGGTTGTGATCGGAGAACTTGATAAATATGAGGCAAGGTGTAGAAATTGCTTCCAACCACCTAAGGAAAATCTACAATGAGGATTACTGGTCTTCTTGGGATTGTCGTCCTTTTGGGTATTGCTTTTTTATTGTCCAATAACCGTAAGGCAATAAAGGCTCATACAGTCATATGGGGCATTGGACTACAATTATTATTCGCGGTCATTATCCTAAAGATCCCATTTGTAAGGTCTCAATTTTCCAATATCGATACTATCTTTAAAAAGTTAATTAGTTTTTCCGATGCAGGGAGTGATTTCCTATTCACATCATTCATTCCCGAAATTGGCTATCATGCTGCTATGGTCAATTTCGCTTTTCGTGCATTGCCTGTGATCATATTTTTTTCTAGTCTGATAGCCGTGACTTACCATTTTGGCATAATTCAATTCATTGTAAAGTGGGTTGCAAAGATCATGGAACTAAGCATGAAGACAAGTGGCGCAGAGACATTAAGCATATCTGCAAACATTTTTGTTGGCCAGACCGAGGCACCTATTTTGATTCGACCATTCATAAACAGTATGACCAAATCAGAATTGATGGCTGTCATGACAGGTGGATTTGCAACGGCTGCCGGGTCTGTACTTGCCCTTTATGTTCTATGGCTTCAATCCATCCCTGGGATCGCTGGCCATCTCTTGGCTGCAAGCATTATGTCTGCACCAGCAGCATTGGTCATAGCAAAAATAATATATCCTGAGACAGAACAAGCCAATACATTGGGTGACATACAAATAACAATCGATAAACAAGCAGAGAATGCAATGGATGCATTGGGTCAAGGAGCAACTGACGGTCTAAAACTTGCTGCCAATGTTGCTGCCATGCTAATTGCATTCGTATCGATCATAACTATGGTAAATTATTCTTTAGAATATTTATTTTCTATCAATATGCAGCAGTTGATGGGAGTGATTTTCCAACCTTTGGCCTGGACCATGGGCGTACCTTGGGATGAGGCAAGAACCCTGGGAACTTTGATGGGTGAAAAGATCGTTCTAACGGAATTGATCGCCTATTCTAATCTTAGCGACCTTATTGCTAATAATCAGATCTCAGAGCGAACTGCTGTGATCGCCAGTTATGCCCTGTGTGGATTTGCTAATTTTGGCTCCATTGGAATACAGCTTGGTGGAATCGGAGGAATGGCACCACATAGAAGAAAGGACCTTTCAAAATTGGCACTAAAGGCGATGATAGGCGGTGCACTTGCATCTTGGTTAACTGCAACGATCGCTGGGTTTTTATTATGATGGATATAATATGAGATTATTGATCATGGGCCCTCCGGGGGTTGGAAAGGGTACACAAGCCAAAAGAATAAACCATGAATTGGAAATAGCACATATTTCAACTGGAGATTTATTGCGTACGGAGATCCGCGCAAAAACAGATGTGGGTATCATTGCTAAAAAATTCATAGACAAAGGTAAACTTGTACCAGATGAGTTCTTGCTCGACATAGTTAGAGATAGACTAAAAAAAACTGATTGTGATAATGGATATATCCTAGATGGATTCCCAAGAACACTAGATCAAGCAATAGGATTTGAGATCATAATGAACGAAAGTGACCAAGTACTTGATAAGGTCATTAGCCTATCAGCTGATGAGGATGAGCTTGTAGATAGGCTTGTAAAACGAGGACTGGAATCTGGTAGGAGTGATGATAATTCTGCGGTGATACGCAAACGGCAAAAAATCTATTGGGAGAAAACTGAACCATTGTTAGACTTTTATAATAAAAAGGGGTTGTTGAAAAACATCGATGGACTTGGCGAAATAGAAGAGATCACAGATAGAATATTAATAACAATTAAATAGCCATGCTAAAAATAGGATTAACAGGCGGTATTGGATCCGGAAAATCTTCGGTCAGTTCTCTATTCGGAGAGTGGGGAGCATACATATTTGATGCAGACTCTATTGCAAAAGACATTTTATATAAGAATGAGACCGCTCAGGGTGAGATCATAGCTGAGTTTGGCACAGATATACTAAATAGAGAAGGAAAGATAGAAAAATCAAAACTTGCAAGAATAGCCTTCCAAGATGAAGATCATCAGTTAAGATTGAATACGATCATCCATCCGTATGTATTTACAAATATTGATAATAGTTTTGACCTGATTCTGGAAAAAGGACAACACGAAATATTTTGTGTTGATGCAGCACTAATATATGAATCTGGCGCTGATACGCATATGGATTATGTAGTAGTGATCACAAGCCACCTAAGATTGCGCACTGAAAGAGTCATGGAAAGAGGTGGCCTAACAAGAGATGAGTTTTTGCGAAGGCTTGATTTACAATGGCCTGATGAGGATAAGGTCCATATGGCAGACTTTGTTATCCACAACAATGGCACAAAAGACGATCTTATTACTGAATCAAAAAAAGTATATGCTCTTTTAGCCTAATCTCTCATTCCGATAGGTTTATCCAAGATCTCTTTTATTATTATGGATCTCCGTAAAGATCGCTTTGTTCTAAATAATTCTTCTTTGAGATTGACCCGCCGCAGCCACTTATTACCATAATGCAACTCTTCCCTTTCAGCGAGTTTGGAATGATAAATATTATCCTCAAAATCTTCAAGTTGAGCATCGATCATAGTTCGGTCATCTTCGGGAATGATTTCTTTTTCAATCATTTCACCGGATTCTTGATCAAGATTTTCAGATAACAGATCATCTTCTTCTGTCCCCAAGACCTCCTTCACATCAGAATAGGGTTGAGATACCTTTGGGTTTTGTTCAAATAGATCATTTAATAACTGTTCTATATCATTTGATGGTTCTTCCTTTTCTATGGGATCCACATCATCCCAATTTGGATCAGATTCAATTTCTCTTTGTTTTTTATTTTGTTCACGTTTTTTCAAAAACCCCGAAATGAGGTAAAGTAATAATACTCCTAACCATTCCATCCTAATCATTCTCCTTTATAAGAAGGAATAAGATACCATTGCAAAATATTTCATTAAATACTGGTATCCATGAAAATGGGTTTATGATTTTAGGAAGGCCAAAGCGAAATGAGTACGCAGGTCTTATAAACCAATTGCTTTCTTTTTTGATATTATAACCAATAGCGTTGATGATCTTTTTCATTTTGCCTATTGAGATCCTGGTTTTTTTTGTACTAATTAAATATTGGATCTTCTTCTCTGGGCAGCCTATAAACCTCAGGTAGAAGACGTAAAAGGAATCAGGAATTAGGTGCAAGTACGGCAACTTACCCAATAGCTTTGGTATGGTCTGTTGATGGCCAGCATAGGCACAATACTTTGGAGGGAAGGACATAAATAATTTTCCACCTGGATTCAAGAGAGCGTATATGTTCTTAAGAGCCCGTTCCTGATCGGGAATATGCTCAATAACATCACGAATGATTATTGTATCATATTTATCTTTTATTTCATTCTTATAGGATGATGGTTTACAGATATCAGCTTGAAAAAGATGAATGGAACTATCTTCATTCAATAAAACCGCGTTCTTGAATCTTATATCTGATAATTCTAATCCAGAACAAATGGCTCCTTTGTCTTTGTAGAATTTCATTAATCCTGCTTCTGCACACCCAATCTCCAATATTCTTTTTCCATTTACATCCATATCACCAATATGATCAAAGAGAAAATTTTCTCCATACCATTGCTGCTCATCATAGCAACGTAGACAACGAGTGGAAATTTGACCTGCCACATTTTCTGGAATTGCCATACCCAAAGATCTTATCTCAACAGGGAATTACCGCTAATCGTCATTCTCTTCCGTATTCGACTCTGTTCCAGTATCGGCTATGGATTCACGCATCGTTGTATCTGATTTTATGTTTTCCATTTTATAGTAGTCCATGATCCCCATATTGCCTTCTCTAAAAGCATGTGCCATGGCCCTTGGTACCTCAGATTCTGCCTCGACGACCTTAGCTTTCATTTCTTGGGTCTTGGCTGTCATCTCTTGTTCTTCTGCTACAGCCATTGCTCTTCTCGTTTCTGCCTTCGCCTGTGCAACCCTAAGGTCTGCCTCTGCCTGGTCGGCTTGAAGAGAGGCTCCGATATTTTTTCCAACATCAAGATCGGCAATGTCAATGGAGAGTATTTCAAAGGCAGTTCCAGCATCCAATCCCTTATCCAATACAGCTCTTGATATGTTATCTGGGTTCTCTAGAACCTTAGAATAGTTCGTTGCTGAACCAATGGCAGATACAATCCCTTCTCCCACTCTTGCAATGATCGTATCATCTGTTGCACCACCAACCAGACCCGGGATATTTGTTCTGACCGTTACTCTAGCTCTTGCTTTTAATTCAATGCCATCCTTGGCAACAGCAGCCAAGTATCCTTCTTTTGGTGCATTGATCACCTTGGGATACACAGAAGTTTGCACAGCCTCCTTCACATCGCGTCCAGCAAGATCGATGGCAGTTGCAGTTTCAAATGGTAGTTTAATATTTGCCTTGTCAGCAGCAATTAATGCGGAAACTATATTTTGAACATTCCCACCTGCAAGAAAGTGAGTCTCGAGCATATCGGTAGTGATATGCGGTAGGCCAGCCTTGTGTAGGTTTATCACACCATCGGTGACCAATCTAGGTGAGATCTTTCTCAATCGCATACGTATTAGATCAACAATTCGAATCCTACCTAGACCAAGAGAGACGATTCCTTGTATCCACATTCCGATTGGAACAAAATAAAGAAGTGTCGTGATCGCAAAAACAATGAAACCAAGTAACAACATTTGTACAATAGGCATAATTATTCCCCTTTTCTTATTATAATTCTCTAACTAAAACTCGATTACCATCCACACTGAGAATCGTAACCTTTTTCCCTTTCTCAATAAAGCCGCCCTCACTTACGACAAAAATTCTTTGACCTTCAACAACGACCCATCCTGAGGGATGTAAGTCAGTATCTGATGTTCCCGTTTGACCTTGAAGAACTTCCCAGCCTTGAGTATTTGAAAATCCCTGATCCTTTTTTTGTGAACTGGGAGCTGTCAATTGCTCCCAAAATTTTGACCTTATCATTAGTTTTACTAATAAGATCAATCCAACTATGGCTCCTAAGATTCCAATAAGAAATCCATCCATTGCTTGGCCTAGAACCTCTTCGCCCACAGGGACCTCGGGCAACAATAGTAGATATAGACCATATAACATGAAACCAATTCCACCAATTCCAACAATACCAAACCCGGGTATGACCAACATCTCAAGAAGCATTAAGGACAAACCTGTTAGTATGAATATCATATCTGACATGGTTGCTAATTGCGCAATATAGGATACACTTAACGATAGTATTAGACAAGTAAGCCCAACAAAGCCAGGGATTCCCCAGCCTGGACTTTGAAGTTCAAAGAGAATACCTAAAAAACCAAATGTGGTCAGCAGTGATGCTACTACCGGATTTGTCAAGAATCTAACAATGTTCTCTGACCAATTTTCAGAACTCTCCATGATCTCAATAGATCCATATCCCAGTGAATCCATTAAGGCATCAATGGTCTCAGCGGTACCATCAGCAATGCCATATTTTATAGCTTGATCTGTTGTCAATGAGATCAGTTTACCATCTTTTCTCCCTTCAATATCATTCACTTCTATAGAATCACCATTGATGACCAAGTGTGTAAAATTCAACTCTTCGTCCACCATGCCTCTTGCTATTTCCTTACTCCGTCCTCGTCGCTCAGCTGTAGATGCCATTTCTTCACGCATGAAACTAATGACCTTTTCACTTCCTTTTTTCCCAGACATATCTACTGCTGTTGCAGCACCTATCAATCCTCCTCCGGTCATAAATATTTTTTCACAGGACAATGAGATAAGTGCCCCCGCAGAAATAGCACGTCTATTAATATATGCAACTGTAGTTACATCGGCACCTAAAATTGCATCCTTGATCTGTGTGGCTGCATCAACGCGTCCTCCAAAAGTATTAATGTCAAAGATCACAACTGCTGCATTTTTTGATTCTGCCTCATCTAACGTTCTTTGTATAAAAGGAGGTAATCCAAGATCGATCGTCCCTTCGATCGGAACTCGATATACCACCTCCGCGTATAAAGTTGATAGAACAAATAATTTATATAATAACAGTCTTTTCACTACCTTTAAATCTCATTCATTATTAATTAAAAAACGAACAAAATATAGATATAACATAGTCGTAATTTCGACATAAGATGAAGCGTTCTCATACAATCACATATTTTTTGCTTACCTTATGCAAAGCCGGTCTATCAGCCATTTCAAAAAGGTCCAGAAACAGATTGGCAGGACATATGGCAAGCATATTATTTCATAATATACGTTTTAGGAAAGAGCTAGCTAGGGAAAATTTGCAAAGGGCATTTCCAGAATGGGCTGAATCAAAAGTGAATCTTACTTTAATAAAGGTCTATTTATTCTTTTCTCAAAACTTCATTGATTTTATATCAATTCCTAGATCGTGGGATGGAATAAAGATAGATGTTATTGGAGAGGATTTTCTAAGGTCCGCCACAAATCAGGGAAAGGGTATTGTTTTCATTACTGGTCACTTTGGATGTTGGGAGATCTTGGGGAAATGGCTTGGCGAATATGCTTCTTTATTCACTGGTGTGGCCCAGCGCCAACAAAATAGAGGCGCTGATCAATTCTTTCAAGAGCAACGAGAAATTCCTGGAACCAAACATATTTTTCGGAAAGAACCAATTGAAAAGATGTATGATGTTTTAAAAAAAAATGGGATACTTGGATTGGTGAGCGATCAAGATGCCAAGAAAAAGGGTGTTTTTGTAAAGTTTTTTGGTTTGCCAGCATCTACGCCTAAGGGTGCGGCCCTTTTTCATATCAATACATCAGCACCTATGGTAATAGGCGTTTGTATCAAAAGATCATTCCAGCACTATGAGTTAAGATTCTCTCCTGTGGATACATCAAGTCAGGACATTAATAACATTACTCAAGACTATACAAATATTCTAGAACAACACATCCGAGCTAACCCAGAACAATATTTTTGGTTTCATAGAAGATGGAAGACAAAACCCTAAAAGACCATTTGCTGTGTTTGAAAGAATATCAATCAACGATAAAAATGTTTTAAAAAAAACATGTTCAATCCTAGAAGCGGGAGGAATCATTGCATACCCTACAGATACTATCTATGGCCTAGGATGTGATGCGTGTAATGATGGTGCAATTCAAAAGATCAATTCAATAAAACAACGAGAAGCTCCAATGAGTGTTTTATGCCCAGATCTTGAAACTGGATCATTGTGGATGAACCTACCAGATCATGAAAAAACAAATGCTAAAGACAGGATGATGACAGCAACCACAATAATAGTGCCCGTTAAAGATCACATAGCATCCAGACTGGTGATGGGAGACGGAAACACCCTGGGAATTAGAATACCAGATCACACCTTTTGCATAGATCTTGCCAAGAATTATCCAAATCCCATCACAACTACAAGTGTGAATCGTTCTGGCCACAATCCACATACAAACCCTGATATAATTGAAATAGAATTCTCTAATGAGATAGATCTATGTATTGATGATGGGATCATCAAAGGTAGAGGATCTACGATATATAAGTTCAATAATGGTGATTGGCAGGTCCTCCGCTAATGAGGAATATCTTTTTATCGTGCTTATTCTATTCTTCATTATTGGGTGGCATCCCTTTTAAATCAGGTGAGACCTTAAGATATAATGCCTCATTCGGGGGTGTCTCTGCAGCCAATGCCAGTCTAAAGGTCATCGGGAAAGAAAAATTCAGTGATACTATGACATATCATGTACAATTCACTGCAAGATCAAAGGGCCTGATAAGTTATTTGTTTCCGATTAATGATAAAATCGATCTGTGGCTTAGTGAGGATTCTCTATTTACAATAAAAGAATCATCAATGATCAAAGAAGGAAGTTATGAATATTCACGAGAAATGATCCTTGATCATCAATCCGGTAGCGTCCTATTAGAAAATGATACCTTGCAAATCCCAAGAGGAACACAGTCACCTTATTCATTATTCTATTTTTTTCGTAATAAAGATATAGCCAGTATGGCATCTGACACCTTGAATACCATCCAGGGAAAAAAGATCACCCCATTAAGTATTTTGATAGAAGAAGATATTGAAATTATCGTACCCGCTGGAAAATTTTCATGTACCAAGGTAACACCAGTTAGGTCAAATAGAAAAAATTTTAAAAATAGATCTCAAATGTCCATCTTGTTTTCTAATGATGACCATCAATATCCAGTAAAGATATGGCTCACCATGAAATATGGATCACTAGTGCTTGAGCTTGATAGCATTATCAATTAAACAATCTAGTAATATCTTGAAATATAATTGTTACCATTAATATAAGAATGAATGCCATTCCAATTTGTTGAATGGCAATTCTGGTCTTCAACGTCAATGGCCTCCTTATTGCTGCTTCTATGAGATGAATTAAGATATGACCTCCATCCAAGCCTGGAATGGGCAATATGTTCAAGAACGCAAGGTTAACGCTTAATAGTGCCATAAAGGTAAGAAATGGTATTAGTCCAGCCTCAGCTGTCTGCCCAGCAAGCTGAGCGATCAAGATCGGGCCACCAAAGTCTGAGACTGATGCATCACCAGCTCCCAACATGCGAAGGCTCTCAATTATCATCATAAAACTTCCAATCGTTCTTGAAAAGCCAATAGAGATTGCCTCTTTTGCTGTTATGCTCATATATACCATTTCAGGATAAATGCCTAATACTCCTACTGTATCCATACCGCCTTTTACTGGGATTACACTTGTAGTTGTGGTTATTTCAAGATTGATCATTGAATCATCTCTTTCAAGGACCAAATCAATTTTAGTATTTGGTCTGGTCTTTATCAAACTGGTTAGTTCGCTCCAGGTTTTTACATTGTTATCATTTATCTTTATGATTCGGTCACCCGGTATTATTCCAGCCATTTCTGCGGGCATATTTCCAATCGTCTCCCTAACTACTGGCTCATCTTTGATCTCCGCAGAACCTTGATAATATCCCAGTGATGCAAAGAGGATGAATGCTAAAATGGTATTCATTATTACTCCAGCGCTCAATATCCATAGTTTTGCCCATAATGGTTTAGACATAAATTCATCTTCTTCATATTTTATCTCTGTGTCCATGTTCTCATCAATAATCCCAGCCATTTTAACATAGCCACCCAATGGTAATAGCGCTACCACATATTCGGTCCCAGATCCCAACCGGCCTGTTCTATTAATATGTTTTTCTAATACGGGTTGCCATTTAAAAGAACCTCTGGTACGTTTGAAAAAGAATAATTTACATAATAGGCCATCATCAATAGACTCGATAGTTAAAAATCGCGGAGGGATTCCAATAGAAAAACGCTCTACCCTTACTCCAACAGATCTTGCAGCCATAAAATGACCGAATTCATGTATGGTGATAAGAACACCAAGTAGTATAATAAATGCCCAGAGTGTTGTCATATATATTTAATCTACAAAAAAAATCATTTTTTGTTCCACTATATCAAGAATCATTGATCTTGTTTTTTACCCATATTTCTAGATCATTTATATCGTCAAGGCTAGGATGTTCAATCCACGGATGATCCTCCAATATGATCTCATTTATTCTGGGAATATCGGTGAATAATATCTTATTTTTTAAAAATAGATCAACCGTGATATCATTGGCCAAATTGAGAGAAGCTCCAGATGTACCTGCTCGCTCCAACGCCTTGAATGCCAATGAGATCGAGGGAAATCTTTTGAGGTCTGGTTCTTGGAAAGTAAGGTCTCCACAATTAAAAAGATCTAGCCTCTCCCAAGGTGCATTTTTGTGTTCTGGGTAAGTAAGTGCGTATTGTATTGGTACCTTCATGTCTGGGACGCCCATTTGTGCTTTGATTGCACCATCGTTCATCTCTATCATGGAATGAATGATGGATTGTGGATGAATTACAATATCTACCTTATCAGGAGCAAATCCAAACAACCAATATGCCTCGATCACCTCTAGTCCCTTATTCATCATCGTAGCACTATCAATGGTTATCTTTTTACCCATATCCCAATTGGGATGTTTGAGCGCCTCATCAATTGTTATATCTTTAAATGTAGATACGGGTCTCTCCCTAAATGGGCCACCACTGCCGGTCAATATGAGTCGATTTACATCTTTTATATCCTCACCAACCAAACATTGCCAAATGGCTGAATGCTCGCTATCAACTGGGAATAGTTTTGTATCAGATTCTTCCAATGCTTTATTTATTATATCCCCGGCCATAACAAGACTTTCCTTGTTTGACAAAGCAACATTAACACCAGATCTAATGGCATGAAGAGTTGGCTCCATTCCTGATGAACCCACCAAGGCATTCAGCATAATATCGATGTCATTTCTCTGAGCTAGGTCCAATAGGCCCAACCGACCAGTTAATAATTCAACTCCCATTGATTCTAGATCACTTTTTATATTTTTACTTGCTAGTTCGTCAACAACAGCAACTGCCCTAGGGGTAAATTTCTTAGCTTGTTCCAATAAAAGATCAATATTACTGTTTGCAGATAAATAGGTTATTTCAAGATCATCTTTCAAATGTGAAATAACATTAAGTGCGTTTACCCCAATAGACCCCGTTGATCCCAATATAGAAAGACGTTTTTTCATTAGAATATTTCTTTTTGAATGAAAAATGTTACAATTGATCTATGTGGTGTAATTCGATTCTCTAATCCTAAGATCATTACAGATATTGGAATAGCAAAATCAAAACCGATGAAATTCATTTGTCCTTCCATGGTCTTGGGAAGATCATGATCTCCAAGAAATGAACGCTCTTTAAAAAAGTTTGTACCCATACCTATTCGGAAAGTAAGATCATTCCACTGAAACCATTTACGAATATCTATCAATAAGGACGTTAAACCAAAATACTCCAGTCCCTTTAAATCAATTCGCTGCAAAGTGGTACTCCAATTTAGAGTATCCTTACCACCAAAATAATATTGAAGACCCCCGCCTGTGATCTGTGGATGATCATTTCCTGATTTAAAACCATAGGATTTATATGTCAATGATAGATTCTTGGTTACTTTAATTCCAACATCAAGATTTGGATATTTAAAGGTATTTGAATTAGCCGCTACAAGAATTGAGGATAATCCGGTTTCTATAATAAGTCGATTATTAGACATTGGATCTATCATTGGAGACCCACTTAGCCAAAATGAGGAGGAATATACAATTTCTTTTGCGCTGCCATCGGTGATGTTAAAAAGCTCTGATTGAGGGTATGTAAAGGACAACAATAGAGCAACTGTAAAAATTAATTTCACAAAATAAATTTAAATAATACCCCTATCAGATGTATGTATAAAATCAACAATCTGATCCTTGCTATTAGATGGGGGAATCTCTGTCTCAATCTTTTTTAAAGCATCGTCTCTATTTAGTCCAGATTTAAAATACATATGATATATTTTTTTTATTGATCTCCTATCTTCTAGTGAGAAGCCTCTTCTTTTCAATCCAACTGAATTAACTCCCTTATACCTGAGAGGATGTTCTGCTGCCATTATAAATGGAGGGACATCTTGGACTGCCCTAAAACCTCCTCCTATAAACGCATGGGGCCCTATCTTTGTAAACTGATGTACAAGCACTCCTCCTCCTAAAACTGCCCATTCACCTACTTCTACATGACCACCAAGGGTTGATAAATTGGACATTATTACATTGTCGCCTAAGATACAGTCATGTGCCACATGGGATGAGGCCATCAATAAACAATCGGAACCAACCTGTGTTTGACCAAGTGCTTTTGTCCCACGATTAACAGTCACATATTCCCTTATTTTTGTACGGGCTCCAATTATAGTTTTTGTTCTTTCTCCTTCAAACTTTAGATCTTGCGGTATTTCTCCAATAGAACTGCAATGCAAGATCTTGCAATCTTCAGCAATGTATGTGTTTGGGCAAATGGTAACAAAATTACCGATTTCGCAATTATCTCCAATCGTCACATCTTTTTCTATAACAGAGTATGGACCAACCTTTACATTATTTCCTAAAATGGCTGATTCATGAATTATGGCCGTTTGGTGTAATAGACTAGAAATATTATTCTCTTGCTCTATCTACCAAATTAGCTGAAAAAAAGGCATCAACAGCAAGTTTATCATCAATACTACATTTCCCGTGGAATTTGCATAGATTAAGTTTCTTTTTAACAAGCTCAACCTCTATCTTCAATTGGTCCCCAGGTACTATTGGTCGTTTGAATTTTGTTTTTTCAACTGTCGTGAAAAACATATTCTTTTCTAGAGGGTCATCAACTTGATTCAACATTAAAAAAGATCCCGCTTGACATAAGACCTCTAAAGAAAGTACTCCTGGGAAAATGGGCTGACCTGGAAAATGACCTTGAAAAAATGGTTCATTAATTGTCACGTTTTTTAAGGCAATCAGAGATTTCCCTGGATCAGTGATTTCAATCTTATCAATTAAAATAAACGGATATCTATGTGGTAAGATTTTTATTATGTCATTTATATCGAACTTTGTTTTTTCCAAAAAATCATTCATCTTTGTCTGTCCATAATATTTTTAATTCCTTAGAATATTGTTTTTTTAATTTTTTTACAAATTCAACATTGCTTGCATGTCCTGCTCTTGCTGCTGTGACGTGGCCCCTGATGGGGACACCAAGAAGGGCGAGGTCTCCAATAAGATCCAATGTCTTATGTCGGACTGGCTCATTCTTAAATCTTAGCACCTTGCCATTCAATATCCCATTAGCCCCTTGAATTATATTATGCTCAATACCAAATAACAGTTTCAACCTATCCATTTCAATGGAATCAATTTCCTTATCAACTATCACAACTGCATTGTCTAGACCACCACCCTTAATCAGACCTCTCTCCTTCAGCATCTCCACCTCACTCAAGAAACAAAAAGTTCTTGCTGGTGCGACCTCAAAGGCAAAATCTTCTTCCATATTGTAAATTGCCTCGTACTGAGTTCCAAGAGCTGAAAGATTATATTCAACCATAAATGTGATTCTAAATCTATCAGAGGGAATCACGTGGATATCAATATCTCTATATGAATTTGTATAGTTTACAGCTCGTGTTATTTCTAAAACCTTTCGCTCTTTATTTTGAACGCGTATACCAGCCTTTATTAAACATTCAACAAAATCTTTTGCGCTTCCATCCATAACAGGTGGCTCTTTACCAGTAAGCTCAATTAAGATATTGTCTAGCCTTAATCCACTCACAGCTGCAAGCGCATGCTCTACAGTATGAATTCTGACATCATTTTCTTCTATTGTAGTGCCACGTGAAATATCTACAACGTGATCTATGTCAGCTTTTATCTCAGTACAGTCTGTAATATCAGATCTAATGAAACGAATCCCCGAATTTTCGGGTGCGGGATGGAATGTGATCACAGTTTTCACCCCTGTATGCAAACCAACGCCTTGGCAGGACTGTGAGGTTCTGATCGTTCTTTGTTTTCTTTCCATTTTATAATTTAATCAACTCTATTTATTTTAATCAATTTATCACGCAACTTTTCAATCTCATTGATCAACGCAAGTCTTCTGTTGTGCTCTTTTATTTCTCTTGCTGGAAACCCTGCATACACCTTATCACCTTTTAATGATTTTGTTACACCTGACTTTGCTGCAACAGTGGATCTATCACCTATTTTCAAATGTGGTGCCACTCCAACCTGCCCAGCAAATGTACAAAAATCGCCAACCTCTGAACTCCCGGCAATTGCAAATCCTGCAGTTAAAAGACATCCTTTACCTATCTTAACATTATGAGCAATATGAACCAAATTATCGATCTTTGTCATTTCACCAATAATGGTACTTCCAATTGTTGCTCTGTCAATGGCACAATTAGATCCAATTTCTACATCATCACCAATGATCACATTACCTGTTTGTGGTATTTTTTCATGTATTTCATTTACAGTCACATATCCAAAACCATCACAACCTATAATGGTCCCACTATGTACAATAACGTTATCACCCAAGACAATTGATTCATATAAACAAACATTAGCTGATATAATACAATTTTTCCCAATAGCCGTATTTGAACCGATAACACAATTTGCCCCAATAGAACTTCCCTCGCCAATACTAACCTCATCATTTATAATGGCTCCTGCATCAATGTTAACATCTTTGCCAATATTCGAATTCTTTGAAATCACTGATCTGGGATGTATTGATGGTCTTTTTTCATTTTTTTCTGTAAAAAGACCCAGTGTTCTTGACATCGATAATTGAGGATTTTTTACAACAATTCCATTTCTACCACTCAACAAAGTACTGTCGCTTACTATGATAGCTGCGGCGTTGGTATTCTTTAAGTATTTACTATATAATGGATTACCTAAAAAGGTGATGGTATTAGGTTTTGAATTTTGAATTTCCGAAACACCTGAAATCAAACATGAGGAGTCACCAACAATATCTCCTTCTAAATGTTTTGCAATCTCACTGAGAGTGAGTTTCAATTTATTTTTCTGCTTTTAGATTGCGTAATTCATGTAATACATCATCAGTCACGTCATAATTTGGTTTTGCATATAACAATCCCATACTTGAATCCATAATGTAGTCAAAGCCCTTATCTATGGCCACTTTACGCACTGCTTCTCTTACTTTTCCTAAAATTTCATATTCCATTTGAGCTGATTTTTTCATCAGCTCTCCTTGAGGACCAACTTTTTCAGCTTGATAGTTTTGAATGCCTCGTTCCATTTGAATGATCTGTTGTTTGATACTCTCACCCTTATCTAGTGCCATAAGACGTTTCACTTCATAATCTTTATTTAAACTATCCAACTGCATGATCATTTTTTCATACTCAACTTGTACCTTTTGATACTCCATCTGAAGTTGAGATTCTGCTTCAGTGAATTCTTCATATTCTGTACGAATTCTTTCTGATTGTATGTAACCAATCTTCAACTGGGCAAAACTAAGTGTCACCATACCAAAAAAGATTGTAGTGAATAATATATTCCGAGAGGATTTTTTCACAGTTTACTCCTTGTTTTTAAAATTGTTGGCCGAATGTGAGAGTTGTTTTCCAAGCAGGTTTTAATTCCCCATCTTGGTCTACTCTATCAAATCCATATCCAATGTCAAAACCCAACATGCCTATCATAGGCATAAAAAAGCGAATCCCTGCACCTAATGATCTCTTTAGGTCCAATGGCCCATTTCTTGGAAGACTTAATCTTTCCATTAAATCACCAGAAGACCAAACATTGCCCATTTCGGCAAATATAAGACCATAAACTACAGGATTTTCTGCGAATGGCACTCGAAATTCTGCACCAAATTTAACCATTGCATTCCCACCAATCGGATTCCCGCTATATGTGACTGGACCTACTCGATTATCATCATATCCTCTTAAAGGATTACCATATGGTATGCCATTGCCTCCCATAATAAAGCGGTCATAATAAGGTATATATGAAGAACTGCCATCTTGAGATGGAAGTTCTTTCACAATACCAATTTTCATGGAATTCATTAATACAAATTTCCAGAAGGTTGGTGTATACCATTCCAAATTTAAAATATGTTTATGAAAATTTTCTTGCCCACCTAAGACCCATCCGGATAGAGTAGAATTAAGTGAGAAATGAGATCCTATGGTTGGAAACTCTGGATGGTCTCTGCTATCTCTTCGAATGGTCTGGACAAAACTTATCCCATCGGTTTGTGTTTTACCACCAGCATATTTTTCTAGGTCCTCTTCACTACCTGAATATTCCCTTCTACGAACCATAAACCTCCAGGTTCCTCTAAAATAATCATCTGGCCATTTGAAAATTCGCCCCCACATAATACTCCCGTATGTACTAGTGGTCTCTAAGGGAGAATAATACATTGCAGAACCTCCGCCTCGCATATCATATCCCAGCGATGCACCTACGAGATTTTTTGTATCATTTACCATTGGATCGGTAAAGCTAATGGATGCTCTCCTAGTTTTTGGCCTATCTACATTATACCCTTGATACATATAGGAGTTTTGACCTCCGCTACTCACACCTTCATTATAACTAAAGCTGAAGCTTTGTCCTTTACCTCTGAAATTAGGTAAGGATAATCCACCTCCACCGGTTAGTCCATAGTATTGGGAATAGCCCATATTAGCACTAGCCTGACCGGCTGGTTTTTCTTCAACGGTAAATTCAATATCTATCTTATCTTCAGATACAGGTACAATATTAGGTGCGGCATTTGCGAAGAAGTTTAGCATCATAACCTCGCGGTAACTGCGTGCAATCAAATCTTGATTGTATACATCACCCGGGAATACTCTTAACTGTCTACGAATCACATTCTCACGTGTTCGAGTATTGCCCAAAATCGAAATATTATTAATATATACTTTATGATTTTCAGTAATCATAAAGTGTATGTCCAAGGAGTCTTCTCCTACAGGAGTGATCTTGGGGTCAACTCTGCTGTAGATATATCCACGATCCAAATAGAGTCCTTGGACTCGTGAGAATACAGCCATGTTAAAGTCTTCATCGCTATATCTCTCGCTTTTTTCCAGAGCAAGAGCACGCTCAAGTATTTCTTGATCAAATAATGTCATACCCTCCCATGAAAAATTTCGATATTTATATTGTGGCCCCTCATCTACACTTAGAATAATATTCATTTTTTTTCCATTTGTAGAGTATTCTATGGAGTCACTAATTATACTAAAATCTCTGTAACCTTTATTACGATAGTAGGTGGATAAAAGATCTTTGTCATCATCAAATTTTTTCTTATCAAAGGTTGATCTCCAAAACAAAAACCATGGTTGTTGCTTTGTCTCTTTCATTTCCCATCGTAAACGAAAATCAGAAATAGATTCATTACCATCAATAAGAATTTTCCCAATTTTGACCTTTCTATTCTCTTCAATATTGAAAGTAAGGTCTCTTATGAGGTCTTTACCTTTCCCTCCAAATAATTTCAAATCCTCCTTTGGAAGAGAGAGTTCAGAATCTATGGTTACATTTAGATATCCTTTTTCAGCATATAGCTTTCGGATGGACTCTTCAGTGTGATGAACAGTGTTGGGCTTTATTCTCTGACCTGTCGATAGGCTGATCTCATCATTAAACTTTCTATCTTTTATTTTTTTATTGCCTTCATATAATACATCCCCAAGGATGAAGTTTTCTTTTACTTCAATGACCATGGATAAACCATCTTCAGTCTCCTCATCATAATGTATTTGTACATCTTGAAAAAGTCCCAATTGCCAGAGACGTTTTATTGCCCTAGGAAAATCAGCAGTGGTGATGGTCTGTCCCTCTCTTAGACCTGCAGTGAAAATGATGGTCTTCTCTGAGGTCACCAAGTGCCCTTTTACACTTACGCTTGCAATTTTAATCTCGTCTTTCTCATATTGAGAATATGTGAGAGAAAAAAAACAAATAAATATTAGAAAACGTCTCATTATCAATTTTGAATCTTTTGTCCAACATTTCCAAATCGACGTTCCCTTGATTGAAAATCGAGAATAGCATCCATTAATTGTTTTTCACGAAATTCAGGCCAAAATAATTCTGTCATAAAAATCTCTGTATAAGCAATTTGCCAGAGTAAAAAATTACTAAGTCTGCATTCTCCACTGGTTCTAATCAAAAGATCTGGGTCGGGTATATCTCTTGTATAAAGACAATCGCTTAGCAGGTTAATGTCAATATTGGCCGGGTTCAAATCACCCGATTGAACCTTAAGCGCCAAATTTTTAATGGCCTTTATGATTTCCTGGCGGCTACCGTAGTTCAAGGCCAGATTTAAATTCAAACCAGTATTTTTCTCTGTCATTTTAACACCCTCCATAAGGCCCTTTGCAGTTCTAGATGGGATTGTATCTAGATCACCAATAATTGTAAATCTTACTTCTTCTCTATGAAGTTCTTCAATCTCTTCTTTTATTGTTTTAAGCAAAAGATGCATCAACGCACTGACCTCTGATGATGGTCTTTTCCAATTCTCTGTGGAAAAAGTATATAGTGTTAAATGTCTTACACCAATTTCACCACAAACTCTCGTTATTTCTCTAACAGAATTGATTCCTTCCTTGTGCCCTGAAATTCTGGGTAGGGACCTTGCTTTAGCCCAGCGACCATTGCCATCCATAATTATGGCTATATGTTTTGGTATGTGGTCCATTAGGACCTTCTCTTTAATTGGTTCTTGCATAGTGATACTGGGGAAAAGGCGGGCGAAATTACTTCCGGCTTACAGGCAATACAACCCAGATAGATCTCAGGTAAATTTATTATTTATCTATTAACAAGCTCTTTAGTGTAAAGTTCCATGTTGATTTATTCAATAGTTGATATAATCTGGGTGGCAATATCAATATACACCTGACCAATCTCATCAATATTTTCTTCCATCGTAATAGGAATTCCCTCATCGGTTGACAACATGACCTTTTCAGAAAATGGTATTTGACCAAGTAGCGGGACACCAAGTCGTTTACTCTCTTGTTCACCTCCACCTACTTTAAAAAGATCTAGTTTGAGATTAAATACACCATCCGAATCAACCGGTACGATCTTCCCATTAATTTCTATTAATGAATCTGTAGGATTAACCTTGCCATTCAACGCCAATCCTGACATGTTCTCTACAACACCTAAGACCGGTGTGTTTACCTTTCTGAACATATCAGCACCTTTCCTAACATCTGCTAATGCTATATCTTGGGGAGTGGTGACAATAACGGCTCCAGTCATGCGTAATTTTTGAGTCAGTGTTAACTGAATATCACCAGTGCCTGGTGGAAGATCTAGCAATAGTATGTCAAGTTCGCCCCAATCTACATCCCTAAAAAATTGTTCTGTCATTCTAGAGACCAAAGGTCCCCTCCAAATGACGGGAGTATCATTCCCACTGATAAAACCAAAGCTCATTACCTTCATTCCAAATTTATCAAGCGGAATCAATTTATTATCTTGAGTCATCTTGGGTTGTTCATTTAAACCTAAGAGAATAGGAAGGGATGGGCCATAGATATCAAGGTCCAAAAGACCAATTTTCTTTCCTTGTCTAGATAATGCACAGGCCAGATTTGCTGCAATAGTTGACTTCCCGACTCCACCTTTTCCACTTGCTATCGCAATAACATGTTTCACATTTTCTAATATGGGAACCGGGTGAGGTGATTTCTGAGTGGGGGGACTTTTCATTCCTTCATTTTTAAGCACTATTTTTACTGAGGTGAAGTCGCTCCCAAGTTCATTTTTAATACTTTCAACAACTAATTTTTTCTTCTCCTCATTCTGAGAGGATATGTTAAGCTCCAATGTTATATCACTTGCTTGAATACTGATATCTTTGACCATGCCAAATGAAACAATATCTCTATTGAAACCAGGATATTTAATTGATCTTAGTTTTTCTAATACCTGTTCTTTTTCCATCTTATTCCGTATAAAAAAAACGGCTGCCCACAGACAACCGTTTTATTGTTAATAAAAAATAAATTATCAGCCAGAATATTCTCTTCCAAACCAATCATAGTTAACTTTAATATATTTATTCCATTCATCTGGTACTTCACTTTCTTCAAAAATTGCCTCAACAGGACATTCAGGCTCACATGCACCACAATCAATACACTCTTCGGGATCAATATATAAAGAATCATTTTCCTCAGGAACAAATCCATCAACTTTTGCCTCAGCTCCGGCTCCAGTTTTATCATGTGGACCATGTATACAGTCAACTGGGCAAACTTCAACACATGCCGTATCGCACGTCCCAACACATGGTTCGCAAATAATATAGGTCATTTTAGTACTCCTTTATGATAAAGCTTAATTTTTAATTCTATGTACTCTCAAATTTAAAAGTAAAACTTGCCTGTATAAAAAGGTTTTGAAAGTAATTTCTATCTTTAACTCTCAGTGATTTAAAATAATGAAAAAAGAATCTCAGGATATTATGGCTTACTCAAATAATATCACATTCCGGTGGTTACTTTGGCCTAGTAGGCACAACTGCACTATTTTCGGTCTTCATAGGTGTGATGACTAATCTCATATCTGTTAAACTTGTATTCTTTTTTGTTAACATTGGTGCTTTGGTCTATGGATTAATCAGTCCGGGTAGGGCTGAAAGAATAAAACTGAGAAAAATATTATTATGAGTTATATCATTATTGATCAAGGCACATCATCAACTAAAGCATTTTTACTAAATACAAATGGTAAAATACTTCACAGTGACAAAGCCAAATACAGCTTACAAAGACCTCGTCCATTTCATGTTGAATGTGATCCTAAAACAATATTAATTGACATTCAAAGATTATTTTACGAAATGATGTTTTTATCAAAAGAAGAAAAAGTTACTGGAGCAGGCATTGCATTCCAGCGTTCTACTTTTCTTTTCTGGGAAAAATCTACTTGTAAACCGATTACCCCAGCAATCAGCTGGCAAGATAGTCGCGCAACTAAAGTTTTAGGAAAATATAAGAAATATGAAAAAAAATTGTGGAATATTACAGGTACTCCATTAAGCGCTCATTTTGGTGGGCCTAAATTCATTCATATGGTAGAAAATAATGAAATGCTTAAGGGAAGAATTAAAAATAATGAACTATATTTTGGCCCTCTAAGCGCATTTATAACACATGCCATAACAGGTAAACCTGCCATTGACGAGTCAATAGCAGGGCGTACATTAATGTATAATTTAAGAAAGGGTCGTTGGTCTAGATTTGCAACAAATCTATTCAATGTACCCAATAATTGTCTTCCGCCGATTACTCCGGTGAAACATGATTATGGTACAATCTTTGATTCAAAGATTAGATTACTTTCAATAATTGGCGACCAACAAGCTGCATTGATAGGTCAAAATGGACTCAAGAAAGATTCAATTGGAACAAACTTTGGCACTTCAGCAAGTATACAATACAATGCTGGACCAAAACCAATGAATGTAAAAGGTCTTATATCAAGCGTATTATATTCTGATAATAAGAGTAAGATGTTCATGGTAGAGGGAACGATCAATGCGTGTAATGCGCTTTTCTATCATTTAGAAAGTGTCTTATCTATACCCCATGAAAGAATGCGTTGGGATGAGCGTATCAAAAATACCATGACAAAAGGTATATTCGTTCCAGGATTTAATGGCATTTCAGCACCATACTGGAAAACAGGATTTGATGATATATATGTAGATCTTGATTCAAATCCTAATCAAATAATTAGAGCTGGTATGGAATCAATTGGATATTTAATGAATGATATCTTGAATTGTCTTCAATCTGCTGGAATGAAGATACCAAAAACATTAACAGCGTCTGGAGGAGCAGCAAGGCCGGTGCTTTTACAATTTATATCAAGTTTAACAAAAATAAAAATTGGGTATTACGATGTTAAAGATAGAACGGCAATTGGAGTATATAAGATATTGAGTGGGCAATATTCAAATAAATTTGATAAGGTTGAAAATTTGAAAAGTTTTATGCCAAAACACCTACCTCATGAACTGAATAAAAAAATCAAGTGGGATAAGACCCTTATCGATGCAAAAATAAAAAATGATTATTCAGATATATAAAGTTTCCTATTTTGAAGTTCTGTCATGTTCTTGACTTCCTTAATCTCTTTTACAGCGCCTTTTATCTCACTATTGAGATTTTTTAATATTTTATCGTTTACAGCCATTGAGTTACTAAGTTGTATAAAATCCTCATTGGCTACAATAACCTGTTTCTTAGCTGTTTTTGAATCATCGATCAAAACATCTAATTGATTTTCAATTTGATTGATTTTTGTTTTAAGAGAATCAGATTGTTCATCACTGTTTACAATTCTTTTATTGATCATTAACAATCCTAGTAATACCAATAGGATATTAAAGGCCAATAGGAGGGTTGTTGTTGAGATGTTTTCGTTTTTCATGGTTTTGGTATTTTTATTCCTGATTTAACTTATTAAGACAATAAATAGAGATTGAAATGTCGTATAAAAATAATTAGTACATACTCATAATACCAAGCATTATTAAAATGAAATAGGGTACTAGGTCTGCAGCGCCTAAATAATCCTTTGCAATCCGCTGACCTGCAAATAGTATGATAAGGGTTATGCCAATCACAACAAAACCATAAAAGATCCAAATAGTGCTTCTCATTGCAAAGGCATAATAAACCCCATATGCAAGCATAAAGCTACCAGTTAACTCTAAAATTGTCAGTACTGAGAGCATCAAGGGTATTATCTTAATTAATAATGAATTGGAAAAATGAACTTTTAAAAATTCTAGATTCCCATTTCGGTCTATGATTTTATCTAAACCAGATTGAATAAAGGCAATAAAAATAAATATAGCTATGAGAATTTGACATAATTCCATTGGACCTTTAAATGGTACACCCAATAATTCTATTCTATCACCATATTGATCTAGCACTGATTGAGCAAACAATATTGATGAAATAAATGGAAATAAAAAAATAAAGAATATGTACTTTTTCATATTAATCTTCTCCTCTGAGCAATCTTTGGATTTTTGTTTTTATTAAATCACGTATTTCTTCAACAGACAAGTCTTGATATTCATCTTTTTTAATAGGTTTTCCAAACCTAGTGGTTATAATGCCTGGTTTTATTCTCCAATCATTTTTTCTTTTGGCTTTATATGCTCCAAGTAAAGCAATTGGTACAATGGTAATCCCCGTATTTTTTGCTATATGGAAGGGACCTTTTTTAAAAACACCAATCTCCCCATTGAGCGTTCTGGTTCCTTCTGGGGCAATTATAAAAGAAATGCCATTATTAATTGCTTGTTCCACTAGATGGAGGCTTTGTATTGCAGATTTTAAATGTTTTCGAATAATGGGAATGGCACCATATCGATTTAATAATTGACCCCAAACTGGGTATTTAAAGATTTCTTTGGCACCAATAGCTGTTATATAATGAGGTATGAAAGCTCCAACCATAAATTGGTCAAACATTGAGACATGGTTGAATAGATAAAGATAGGGTTGGTCTTTAATTGGGGGAGGTTTGTTCTCTTTTAATAGTATTTGTCCTGCCAATAAACAATACAACCAGGAAGTTGGTCGAATGATAAAATGAAAATGTTTCCGTGGTACAATAAAGACAAGGATATAAATCAAAAATAATGAAGGTATAAAAAATAAAAACCAAATTGGCCAAATAATTATTGAGGCTATAGTTTTATAAATCCCAACTATTTTCATTCAGGAAATTAAAGATTTTATGGTTCGCTTTAGGGAAAGAATATTTGTCTATTTCATTATTTGAAATCCATTTCGATGGGTCTTTTGGAATGATCTTTGATTCAAATTCAATACAGTAATAGCAATGCATTGTAATTGAAAAATGACTATATGAATGATTAACAGAAATAATCTTTTTTTTGATTTTTGGCGTAAAGTTAACCTCTTCTTTTAGCTCTCTTTTAAGAGCCTCTTTTAGGGATTCATTTTTTTTTACCTTTCCACCAGGGAATTCCCATAGACCACCCAACATTGATTCTATATTTCTTTTTTGGATATAAAATTTATTCTTTCGCCAAATTATTGCAATAACAACATTATAATGAGGAATTGATTTTTTTTTAACTTTTTTTGGATATTGATCTGGATATGTACTGTGAAAGGCTTTACAATTAAAAGATATGGGACATGTCCTACATGTAGGATTTCTGGGTGAACAAATTAAAGCGCCTAGTTCCATGAGGCTTTGATTAAAATCCCCAGGATTTGATGGTGGAATCAATGATAGAACATAATTTTTAATTTTTAATTTATTAAATATGGTCAGATTTTTAATCCCATATAGTCTTGATATTACCCGTGTTACGTTCCCATCAATTGCAGAAATTCCTTTGCCAAAAGCAATAGATAGTACAGCACCTGCTGTATAATCTCCTACTCCAGGCAAAGATTTGAGGGTGTCATAATCAGATGGAATAACTCCATTATGATTTTCTACAATAATTTTACATGCCTTATGAAAATTATCACATCTTCTGTAATAACCTAACCCTTCCCATGACTTTAGTAAAATATCTGATTTTGATTTTGCGACAGATTGAAGAGTTGGAAATTTGTTAATCCATTTTTCATAAAAGGGAATGACGGTACTGACCTGTGTTTGCTGAAGCATGATCTCTGAAATCCAAATCTTATATGGGTCCTTAGTGCACCTGAAAGGTAGTTGTCTTTTATTTTGGCTATACCAGTTTAGAATTTTTTTGGTTATTCGATTCGTTTGCATAATACAAACTATTTTTTCCTTATGGAGAGTCTTAGTAAAATCCAATTAAGGTTAGAGACATTGTCTATTATTTTTTGTCTGTCAAGTGGGTCAATCTGTACTGCCACTTCTTCACCAATTGCATCTATTTGTTTTTCTAGATCAATCTGTATATCTATGCCTTTTTCAGTTAAAAATACTTGGGTAACTCTTTTGTCGATTTTTGAGGTAACTCTATTTACCCATCCTATTTTTTCCATTCCAATGATCAAGCGAGTTGCTGTACTATTATCAATACCAAGCCTGATTGAAAGTGGGGACATTTCTATTCCATCTATGGGAATAACAGAAAGAGCCGTAATTTTTTGAAAGGATACGTTATCGAGCATAATATTTTTTTTAAAAACACCATGCAGGTTTATTAGAAGTGAGTTTAATAATTCACCATATCGCATAGTTGTATATTACAAATATTTGTTATAGATAAACTAATTCATTGGTAAACTTTTTAATACGCCAACATGATCAATTAAATATTTTTCTGCTTTTTCAAGCCTATCATCGTTCCCAAGGTGACCAATTATACTCCAGTGGTCCATTTCATCGATTTTTTTCCAATACCATTGACCGGGTATAAGGATATCATTTTTTTCATATTCCATTACGGGGTCAGCGCCATTCATGCCGGTGGTGGGACCATACATTGAAACCGTATTAACGACTCCATCGTTTTCAAACCAGAGCGAATCTGTTTTTGTACCATCAGACCAATAACCGGACCTCGAACCTAATAATTTTGATCTTGTCTTTATCAAGATAGACGTCCCTTCGACCGGGTCATGGTTTAACCCTGCCTTCCTTTTTTGTGTAGTTGATGTTGCTATTGAAAAGTAATAAATATCAGGTGAGACCTGTAAATAGCTATTTAACTCCCTTGCTCCATCTAAACTTAAATCCCAAGCACTAATGTTTTTAGTGCCCCATGCACTATGATTTCTCATTCTCTTCAAATAATTTGACCAAGGCTCATCATCATTTCTTGTAAAACCCCACTGTTCCAAGTCAAAATCATAAAATTGAGTACCTATAACTCCCGCAAATCCAATAAAATATTGAATGAAGGGGATTGTCTTGGTCACAACCTCAGTTAAGGTCGTACCATCATGTGGTGTTGAAATTGTAGTAATGCTCTTGATTAAATTATTCTGACTCTGACCAAGTAAAATAGAGCCTTCCTTTTTAAGCATCTCTTCATCTGTGAATATCTCTTGTGTTAATAGATACTGTAGCATTCTCGCTGTCTGCCCTCCCATGCTATGGCCTATGATATGAACTGGATTATCTATATCCCAATCAGGATATAGCCCATCATAAATTTTTCCAGAAGGGTGTTGGTTTATTTTATATTTATTTGAGTGGGCCTCACCATAATCTACCTGCCCACCCTTCAATTGATAGTATGCTTCTACAGCTCTCTCCCAATTAGATGATATGGGTCCAACCGATAGTTCAAAGACAATATTACCATTGTTCTCAAGTGTTTTAATTAGGTCCTCTTTGCCACCCCAATAATTATAATCACCCATTTCACTCTCACCCCATCCCATAAACCCATGAATCAATACTATAGGATAATTATTCTGGGCATTTAATAATGCTAGTAAAATAAGGCCAATAAAAAAGATTCGATTTTTCATATGTTGGTCACAATGTCAATACCGTGAATTAACGCACCCGTTCCATACATAAAAACTCCATAATGTATTATGGCATTTTTTATATCATATCCAAATCCTAAACCGGTGGCACCAGCGATTGAACTAAAAAGGTCCTTTTCGATATTTTGATTAAATTTTCTAGTTGATGAACCGATTCGAAATTGGAAATTTTTATTTATATCAAATTCACCACCTAAAAATACAATCAAAGGAGAACTCTCTTTAGGTATTAAGTCCATGTAAATTTTCAACGGTAGATATTTTAATTCTTTAGATCCGCTAATGACAAGCTTGGGAATAAGGTCAATTTTGTATCGACTATTATTTTTTCCAAAATCATGAATCGAAACACCTAATAATGCCTTTTGTGGTTTTAGCTTAAGATAAATACCAGTATTGAGTGTAAAAATATTTAAATCGTGATTATCATAATTTGAAAAATAAATATTTGATTGGATACCTATTTTTAAGGGGAATTTTGAGAAACCCTTTGAATAGGAGGCGCTTATTTTTGTATCACTTGAACTATACGACCTAGTTAATTCGGCATCTTCATCATATCCTTCAAAAGTTCCGTAGGATATATGATTGATTGAAAAGTTTCCAAAACCATTATTAAGCATGGGTATGGTTATTCCAATATTTTGACTTGCTATGGATGCTGGATATTTAATAATTGATGCAGAAAATCTTTTTCCTTCATATACGGCAGGATTAATGTTAAAAGACGATACAGATGATCTTAAATAACCTGCGCCTCCCATACTCAAATATATAGATGATGAGAATAATTGCGTTCCAGGAAAATTGGTTCCTGAAAACAACAATGATGAATAAATCGATAAGTTTAATACAATTGGTAAATGTTTATGCAATCTGGTCATTTAGATATATCAAATTAAACTAAGTGGGTCAAAATGAATCTTTATTCGAGCTTTTCCAATTTGATGTTTTTGTGAAATGTGATTAAAGTTACGATTAATAAATGAATGAAGTTTTTTACCATTTGGATCCAATGTCTTGACTGATTTAAAAATAATTTGAAAGCGAAAATTATTTCTTAGTTTCTCTAGATAACATGGCACTGGACCCAAGATGCTAAGCCCCGCATAATCTCCATTAATTGCCTGTGCAATATTAATTGCCAGTATTGATGTTTTTTCTTGATTTGAACCAGTAATCTCTATTTTTGCTAACCAACTATATGGTGGATAATCTAATTCTTCACGTTCTTTTAAGGCTATTTCATAATATTTTTTCATATCCAACATTGAAGCACTTTTTATAACAGGATTTTCAGAAGAATATGTTTGAATTACAACCTCGCCTTGCTTGTTTCTCCTTCCTGAGCGACCAGATGCTTGATAGATTAATTGAAAAATTCTTTCACCTGATCTAAAGTCTGGTAAATAAAGGCCTTGGTCAGCGTTGATAATCCCAACTAATGTCGCATTGGGAAAATCTAGGCCTTTCGCAATCATCTGGGTACCCAATAGGATATCAATCTCGCCATTATTGAAAGCCTTTAAAATATTGGTGATATTCCTACCAGATAGGGATGTATCCATATCCAACCTTTGTATTGATGCCTTTGGAAAGGTATCCCGAAGCAAAATCTCTACTTTTTGTGTTCCAGTTCCAGAATAATGCAGGTTTTTACTATTACAATCAGAACAATTTTGATCAAGTTTTACTTTGGAATGACCACAAAAGTGGCATAAAAGATTATCCGTTTTAATATGGTAACTAATTGAAACATTGCAATATGGACATATAATTATTTGACCACAATCTCCACACCTTATAACTGGGGAAAACCCTCGACGATTTTGTAAAATTATAATTTGTTCTTTATTATTTAAACGCTCTTCTATCTTGTCCTGCAATAAACCTGAAATTATCTGACCAAATTTTCCTGTATCATTTTGCTCTTCCAACATATCCACCAGATGCACAACAGGATATTTTGCATCTCCATAACGATTTGGAAGATATAGATAATTTAATTTCTCATTTAGGTAGTTGTAATAGCTTTCCAAACTAGGAGTGGCGCTAGCTAGCACAATAACGGCATTGTTAAATTTTGCACGCATCAAGGCAACGTCTCTAGCATGATACCTAGGCATAGGTGAATCTTGACGAAAAGATGCTTCTTGCTCTTCATCTATCACAACCAATCCCAATTTCTTTAATGGGGAAAACACGGCGCTACGCGCCCCAATAATGACCTTATAAGAGCCTTTACATATTTCTTTCCATGTCCAGGATCTTTGTCGTTGTGTTAATTTTGAATGCCACAAAGCAATTGTATCACCAAAAACCGATTTAAACCTACCGGCAATTTGTGGGGTCAGTGAAATTTCAGGCAATAGGATTATTGCAGTACGACCTTGTTTTAGACAGTACCTTACTGCCTCAATATAAATCTCAGTTTTACCACTGCCAGTAACTCCATGTAATAGAAATGGCATATAAACTTCATTTTCTAATGATTGTTTTAAACTTTTGGAGACCCTCTCTTGATCTTGATTAAATATTATTTTTTTGTCAACTGGATCAAATGAAAAGGCACTAGAACTTGGTATAGATTCTTTTTCAAATAGTCGAACTAATTTTTTCCCACTCAGTATCTTACAAATCTGTGAGGGGTTTGATGAATATTCCGTCAATGATGAGACCTTTAGGGGAGACTTTGATAATTGAATTTTATTTAAAATCTCGTATTGCTTCGGTGCTCGTTTTTTCAATAACTCTATATTTGTTTTTTTTTCAGATAATATCGATTCAACAAACAAAATTTTTAAAGGTTTGTAACGCGTTGATAGATTATTGGGTAGCACAGTTTTTGCTACCTGGCCCAAGGGGGTCATATAATAATTAGAGATCCAGCTGATTAATTTCCATAATTCAGGAGTAACTACTTGAAAATCATCTATTATATCTTCAATAGATTTAGTCTCACCCTTGTATGGGGGGGTTTCAAGGATATTAACAATAATCCCTATCAATTTACGTTTTCCAAGGGGGGCCTTTACCCTAGAGCCTATATGGATCTTTTTACTTAAATCACGGGGAATTGCATATGTGAATGTTTTAAAATTTGATATAGGGAATGCAACTTCAGCAAACATAATAAGGGAGTTTGTTTATCAGAAAATTATAGTTCAATAGACCCCCTATATCAATACAAAAACATAATTTGTAAATCTTATAAAAAGATTTATGATTTTATAACATATATTTTTACATCACCATTAAGATTAGACGCAACTCTTACGGGGACATGGTATATACCCAAGGCTTTTATCGGTTCATCGAGTAGTATCGCATGGCGATCAACTTCAATACCCTGATCCTCCAATGATTTGTGAATGTCTATGGCAGTAACCGATCCAAACATCTTATCTTCTTCGCCAACCTTTGCTTCAATTGTTATTTCAGTTTTAGATAATGTTTTTACTAGTGAATCATATGTGGCTTTTTCTCTTTCCCGTCTAGTATGCGCTGTTTTCTTTCGTTCTTTCGCAATTGCTAAATTACGTTTTGATGCACGAAGTGCTACACCTTCTGGTATAAGTTTATTTCTAGCGAAACCAGGTTTTACATTGACCACATCTCCGGCATCCCCCAGTCCATCATAATCTTTTAATAATATAATATCCATAATCTTCCTATTTGTCTATTCCTCTTTCTACATATGGCAACAAGGCGATTGACCTTGACCTTTTTATTGCACGAACTAATTTTCTATGCATCTTTGCACTGGTACCCGTTACCCGTCGTGGCATGATCTTACCCTGGTCATTTACAAAACGGCGAAGTAGTTTTACATCCTTATAATCAATCTTATTGATTCCATTTTCCTTAAAATAACAAAATTTATTTCTATTTTGAAATGCCATTATTCTACCTCCTTTGGTTCAAGGTTTTCATCTTCACTAGGACTCTTGTCTTGATCTATAGATTCTTCCACCTCATGCTCGGGCTCAGAATTGGTAGCAACAGTCTCATCGACAATTGGTTTATCCTCTGTTTCAGACTCAATTGATTCTTTTCCCTCATTTTCTAGATCTGGTTTTTTTTCTTCTAAATAAGTTTCTGGTTTTTCATCTAGCAACACTGTCATATGCCTAAGTACAGAATTATTAAGTTTCATCCATGTATCAAAGTCAATCATTTCCCCTTGATCTCCACCCTCAAACTGTATAATAACATATGAACCATACTTCTGCCTTTCTATAGGGTATGCAAGACGTTTCTTACCCCACACTCGATGATTAATGATCTTGGACTTTGTTTTTTCTAGCTCTTTTCCAATTTCATTCATAGTCTTTTCCAAAGTTCTGTTCTCCAGATTAGGATCTATAATATAAAGCGTTTCGTAAAATGACATAATATCTCCTTCTTATTTACGACATATCTTTTAATAAAGGTGCAATAACCAATGAAACTACAGACATAAGTTTTATCAATATGTTTAGCGATGGGCCCGATGTATCTTTAAAAGGGTCCCCAACTGTATCGCCAACAACGGCTGCCTTATGTGCCTCTGAGCCTTTGTTTAAAGACTCTTCTCCAATTGATATCCCTTCTTCTATCATCTTTTTTGCATTGTCCCATGCACCACCTGAATTGGATTGGAAGATAGCCATTAAAACACCAGACACAGTGACGCCTGCCAATAAACCACCAAGAGTTTCTGGACCAAATACAAATCCAACTAAGACGGGTGAGACTACTGCTAGAAGGCCAGGAATCACCATTTCTTTTATTGCAGATTGTGTAGAGATTTCAACACAGCGTCCATGTTCAGCTTTGCTCAATGCATCCTCATACAAACTTCTATCACTATCACTCCAGTCACTTTGATCCTTCGAGTTCATAAGCTTAAGAGCCTGTTTTAATTCAGGTATATCACGAAACTGTCTACGTACTTCTTCAATCATTGACATCGCTGCTCGCCCAACTGCGCCCATTGCCATAGATGAGAATAAAAATGGCAACATACCACCTACAAAAAGACCAGCCATTACCCATGGATCAGCAATATCAATTGATTTAATTCCACTTTGTACCATAAAGGCGGCAAATAATGCCAGTGCTGTTAAAGCAGCTGAACCAATTGCGAAACCCTTACCAATGGCTGCTGTTGTGTTACCTACAGCATCCAGTTTATCTGTTCTCTCTCGAACTTCCTTTGGTAATTCTGCCATTTCAGCTATACCACCAGCATTATCAGAGATTGGGCCATAGGCATCAACAGCCAATTGTATTCCTGTATTGGCCAACATCCCCAGTGCTGCCATCGCAATACCATATAAACCCGCAAAATGAAATGCTCCAACAATACTTGTTGCGATAATCAATATGGGAACCGCTGTAGATTGCATTCCAACACCAAGACCTGCAATTATATTTGTGGCGGGACCAGTGATGGATTGTTGAACAATTGAATTTACTGGTGCGGTTCCAGTTCCAGTATAGTGCTCGGTAATCAAACCTATTCCAAGGCCTGCCATGAGTCCAATTATTGTAGCATAAAAAACACCCAGGCTGCTAAAGATCTCGCCACCTTGGTTAAATGTGACTGGAAGAAATTCTTGAATAAGAAAATAAATTACCACCACCATAATGGCCGCACTGCCAAACTCGCCACGATTGAGAGCCTTTTGAGGATCACCGCCTTCCTTGACCACAACCATAAACGTTCCAATAATGGACACCACAATGCCAGATGCAGCAATGACAAGAGGTAGCAAAACGAAATTCAAATCAAATCCGCCTGCGACAAGAATGCTCGCACCAAGTACCATAGAACCTATAATTGAGCCAACATAAGATTCGAAAAGATCAGCGCCCATACCAGCAACATCACCGACATTATCACCGACATTATCAGCTATTGTAGCCGGATTTAATGGGTGATCTTCAGGTATGCCCGCTTCAACCTTTCCAACTAGGTCCGCTCCAACATCAGCTGCCTTGGTATATATCCCACCACCAACACGTGCAAATAAGGCGATAGAGGATGCCCCCAGAGAAAAACCTGATAAAATATTCAGTACGGTACCTATGTTAGTAGAATCAGCGCCATACATATTTGTATAGAGAAGAAAAAGGCCACCTAGCCCCAAGACCCCTAATCCTACAACACTTAATCCCATTACAGACCCACCACTAAAGGCAACATTAAGAGCGGTCTCTAAATTATCTCGTGCTGCATTAGTGGTACGATTATTTGATTTGGTTGCAACCTTCATTCCAAGAAATCCAGCTAAACCCGATGCTATCGCACCAATAAGGAATGATAGTGCAATAAACGCACTTGATTCGGTGCTGTTCATATTCGCCACCCCCAAAAGAATAGCAACGGCAATTACAAATACAGTAAGAACGCGGTATTCAGCCCTTAGAAATGCCATGGCACCATCTGCAATACTAGCACCAATTACTTTCATTTTTTCTGTTCCTTGGTCCTGGCTCTCAATCCAACTAGTCTTCCAATAAGAAAAGACAAGTGCTAGAAATCCAGCAACCAATACAAACATAATATTGTTATCCATTAATCAATATTCTCCTTGTTTACGAATTAAATTCATTCATAGTGCGATTTAAACCATTTATTATCAAATATTGCATGGCGTCTGCACAACGTTGTACCATTAAATCTACTTCTCCAAAGCTATCTTTATTAAAAGGCTTGAGAACATATTCCTCAGATGGACGTGTGTTTTCAGAAGATTCAGCTATACCCAATCTTATTCTAGAAAATTCATCGGTCTGGATCTGGTAAATAATATTTTCCAAACCTCGATGGCAACCATCTCCTCCTTTGGGACGAATGCGCATAGCGCCCAATGGAAGATCAACATCATCCAAGACAACAACTATTTCGGATGGGAGCATATCCCATCGACTCATCATATCCTTCACGGCAATTCCACTTTTATTCATGCCTGTGGTTGGCTTGACCAATAATATCTGGTTGTGTTTGATTTGGGAAAAGACATAGTCACCTTTGCCTGGATTAAAAACAATTTTATTTCTAATGGCAAACTGGTCAAGTGCCCAGAATCCAGCATTATGTTTGGTATTGGCATATTCATCTCCAATATTTCCCAAGCCTACAAAGGCTATCATGATTCTCCGGACTGTTCATCTGAATCTTCACTTGGTGACTCTTCAGATATTTCTTCAGTTGAATCTTCACCCTCGAGCTCTTCACCCTCGAGCTCTTCCTCAACAACTTCCTCTTCAACCGCAGGGGGAGTAATTGACACAATATTCATACTTGAATCAGTGACAATATCAACATCATCCAAATCAATTTCTAGATCAGCAACACTCAGCGCCGCATTCAATTCCAAGTCTTCTATATTTAATTCAATTTTCTCAGGTACATCTGTAGGATAACAACTTATCTCTATTTGATTTAATGATTGAGATAAAACGCCTCCCTCTTTGACGCCAGCAGCCTCACCAATAAGTTCAAGGGGTATTGCTATGGTCATCTTTTCGGATCTTCTAACACGCATCAAGTCGATATGAATAATTTCATCTGTGACGGGGTGGTATTGAAGTTGTTTGATCATAGTATACTGGCTCTCGCCCTCTTGATCAATTTCAAAGATTCGTTGTCCAGATTGCATTGCATGGAACAAAATGGATTTTTCAATTGATATATTTACATTTTCTTCACCGGAATAATAAAGCACGCCAGGAACCAAACCCTCTCTGCGTATGTCTCTTGCTCCCTTTGATCGAAGCTTTGTGCGATTTGATACCTCCAATTTGTAATAGGATGATGCCATTGTTTCTTCTCCTTTCTAAAATTCAAATAAAGCACTAACAGATTCCCCATTATGCACTCTGTTTACTGCTTCACCAAATATACTTGCAACAGATATAATTTGTATTTTATCAATTTTCTTATCTTTAGTAATTGATATTGTATCTGTAATAATAATTTTCTTAATCATTGAATCGTTAAGTCGCTCAATTGCAGGACCGGATAATACACCATGGGTAGCAACTGCCGTTACAGATCTCGCACCCTCATCCATTGCTGCTTTTGCCGCATTCACTGTTGTCCCAGCCGTATCGATCATATCATCAATGATCAAAACATCCATATTCTTCAAATCACCTATCAAGTGATTTATTTCAGCTTGATTAGGAGCAAATCGCCTTTTATCGATCAAGGCAAAGTGCATTCCCAAAGTCTTTGCATAACTCTGGCTCATTTTCACAGAACCAATATCTGGGGCGAGAACAACTGAATGTTTTGGGTCAAGTTTCTCACCCTTTATTGCAGTATACAAAACCGATCTACTGTAAAGATTGTCAAATGGAATATTCGCAAATCCCTGTATTTGTGTAGAGTGAAGATCCAGGGTGATAATCCTATCTGTACCCAATGCTGTTAAAATATCAACCATCACCCTAGAAGAAATTGGAACCCTAGGTTGGTCTTTCCTGTCTTGCCGACCATAACCAAAATAAGGTATGACAACTGTTACTGTATCTGCAGACGCACGCACAGCAGCATCAACCATAAGCGAAAGTTCCATTATGTTTTCTGAAGGACTATTTGTTGATTGTATAATAAACACATCACACCCTCTAATGTTTTCTTCATACTTGACCCAAATCTCACCATCAGAAAAGGTTCGAATAGAAATAGAGCCTAAATCTTGGTTAAGAGTAGAGGCGATTTTTTCTGCAAGCGCAGGATTACTGCGACCACTGAATATCTTTAATTTGTTTTTATTCACTTTTAATATGTTTTTATTTGCTGGGGCGCAGGGATTCGAACCCCAACTGCCTGGACCAAAACCAGGTGTACTGCCATTATACTACGCCCCAAAATCTTTGTTATTGTGGCATATTTTTGATTGGGTTTGCAAAAAAGGTGGTATAGCTGGAAGGGAATAGTGACTCAGCAGACTTAGCTTCTGTTTCATCGTCAAAAATTCCATACACAGTCGAGCCCGAACCCGACAGACTGACAAACTTAGGCCCACAGGACCAAAGTTGTTCTTTTATTTTTGCAATCTCTGGATATGCTGGAACAACAATTGATTCAAAATCATTCTCAAAAAGCTTGAAAGGGACCCTGTCCCTCTTTAACAACCTGGCAAAGTTAATCTCTTCTTTTGGCCCCTCCAAAAATTTTTTATAACTATTATAGGCCCAGGATGTATCAATCTTAAAATCCGGGACAACAAGTAAATATGTGCCATTTATATATCCTGGGAGACATGTTAGATCTCCACCAATGCCCGATGCACTCTGCAGACCTCCTTTTAAAAAGAATGGCACGTCCGCGCCAAGGTCCATTGAAATGGAGGTCAATTCATCATATGTTGGCTCAATCGCATATAACCGACAAAGACCTTTGATGATTGTCGCTGCATTAGAGGAGCCTCCACCCAAGCCCCCGCCTGCGGGTATTTTCTTATCTAATTTTATTGACACTCCACCAATATCGTAGTTTTCAGATAATTTTTTCCAAGCACTCACACATAAATTAGAGTTGTCATTTTTTAACCAATCAACATTTGAAGAAAATTCACATCCGTGATTATTTTTTTGTAATTCTATTGTATCACAAAGATCCAATTCTTGGAATATGGTATTTATATTATGAAATCCATCTTCCCTTTGATTTAATACCTGAAGACCAAAATTTATTTTCGCGAACGATTTGATGCAGTACGGTTTCATTAGGTTATTCTTATTAATGAAACTATGGACATAGATGCCCAGCCTAGTCCTTCACCAATGATTCCAAGTCCATCAGTTGTGGTGGCTTTAATATTGATATTCGTTTCATCCAATGACATTATTTTGGATAAAACTTTTTTTATTTCAGGAATATGTTTTTCTATTTTTGGAGCTTGTAGAATTATTGTGGTATCAACGTTATTTATTTTATAGCCCTTTTCCGTGATTCTAGCTATGGCATCAATCAAGAAAAGTCTACTTTGAGCTCCCTTCCAAGTATTGTCATGACTCGGGAAATATTTCCCAATATCTCCTAAACCTGCAGCACCAAGCAAAGCGTCAACAATTGCATGGGATAGTGCATCTCCATCAGAATGCCCCACCGAACCCACATCTGATGATATTTGAACTCCACCAATAATAAGTCTTTCACCCACTTTTAACTGATGGGCATCGTATCCTATACCTATTCTTATCATCTTAACTGCATCTCAGCCCTATTCCAATCCTCAATGGTTGTAATCTTAAAGTTGTTTTCTAGACCTGGGACAATGGTGATAGCGTATCCCATGTCTTCCATTATGGATGATTCATCTGTAATGATATAATTATCTAAATTATGATTTTTATAAGCCTTTAATAACTTTGCTTTATTAAAAACCTGTGGGGTTTGGGCCATCCAAACAAATCCACGATCAATGGTTTTTTCTATAATATGGTCCTTCGAATATTTTATAGTATCAACAGGCCTCACTGCGATAACCGCCCCATCCGAACAGGAGCATGCAGATATACAACTTTCTATAAGTTCTTTTGTAACAAATGGGCGTACAGCATCATGTATGACAACCAAATCAGTATTGGCACTTGATGCTTGGATGCCATTTTTAACAGAGTCCTGTCTATTTATTCCTCCAATTGCGATTTTAACTGGTTTATCAGATATTTTTTTGATCTCTTGTTTAATGATGTCTTGATTTCCTTCAGGGACCACTAGAATAATCTCATCAAATATTTTTACACTCAAAAACACCTTTAAGGAATATTGATAAAGGGGTTGCCCTTCAAGAACTTTGAACTGCTTTATTTCACCAAATCTGTTGCCTGATCCTGCCGCCGTGATGATAGCCGATATAACCAAGAAAGACTAGACTATTATCATTGCATCGCCATAACTCAGAAAGCGATAATCATTCTTTTTTGCTTCTAAGTAGGCTTTTTTTATGAGTTTCCTTCCAGCAAAAGCACTTACCATCATTAGAAGTGTTGATTGAGGTGTATGAAAATTTGTTATCATTTTATCAACCATTTTATATTCGTAGGGTGGATAGATAAATTTATCTGTCCAACCTCTTTTTGGCGTGACTTGAAATCCTGAAATGGCGATTGTTTCCAGGGCTCTGACCGTTGATGTGCCAACGGCAATAATTTTTCGATGACGTTTACGCGCTTGGTTAATTGCCATGGAGGTTTGCGGTGAAACCTCAAAATATTCAGAATCCATTTGGTGCCGGTTTAAATCCTCTACTTGAACAGGTCTGAAGGTGCCTAAGCCTATGTGAAGAGTTACGGTTTCAATCTTGATTCCTTTGTCTTTGGCCTTTTTTATCAACCCATCTGTAAAATGCAATCCAGCTGTTGGTGCTGCAACTGCACCACGTTGGGATGCATATATAGTTTGATATCTTTTTTTATCATTTTTATCAGCATCTCTATTGATGTAAGGGGGCAGGGGTGGCCTCCCTATCCGGTCAATCATTTTATCAAAATTATCTCCATCATATTCAAATCGGACAACCCTGCCCCCTGATACTGTATTGTCAATGACATCGCACATGAGTTTTGACGTAAAAACCAATTTGTTTCCAATTCGAACTTTACGAGCAGGCTTGACCATAACTTCCCACAGGTCATTTGACAATTCTCTCAAGAGAAATACTTCTACCTTTGCATCTGTACGATCTTTAGTTGCAAAAAGTCGAGCTGGGAACACCTTTGTATTATTTAGTATAAGGAGGTCGTTTTTTCTCATATAATCTGTAATATTATAAAATTTTTTGTGTTCAATCTCACCCGTATCACGATGAACCACCATTAGTTTTGAATAGTCTCTTCTCGCTTCAGGGTGTTGTGCTATAAACGTCTTTGGTAGTTTATAATTGAAATCACCTAATTTGTATTTCTTTTTTTTATCTATCATTAAATAACCTTTGTTGATCTGTGATTTTTTGTTTTCCTAGTAAATCGTATGCCGCATCCTGTGCAAGTCTACCTCTTGAAGTTCTCATTATAAAACCTTCTTTAATTAAGAATGGCTCATAAACATCTTCTATTGTTGTAGAATCTTCCCCCACTGCGACCGCAAGAGATTTCAAGCCTACTGGTCCTCCTGAAAATTGCTCAATAATAATTGTTAAAATTTTCCTATCCATTTCATCTAGGCCTATTTCATCTATGCCTAATTTATTAAGTGATGCTCTAGCGACCTCAAGATCTATTTTACCTTTAGCCCTTACCTCAGCATAGTCTCTTGCACGTCTTAGTATACGATTTGCAATTCTCGGTGTCCCGCGACTACGACTTGCAAGTTCCATCGCACCTTCATCATTAATTTTAACTTCCAAGATTTCTGCAGACCGATTAATAATATGAAATAATTCTTCAGTTTCATAATAATCAACTCTGAGAACAACACCAAACCTATCACGCAATGGAGATGTGAGATTCCCTAATCGAGTTGTTGCACCAATGAGAGTAAAGGGGTCTATATTTAATTGAACACTACGAGCGCTTGGTCCTTTATCTATCATGATATCAATGGTAAAGTCCTCCATAGCTGAATATAAGTACTCCTCTACAACACTATTAAGACGATGAATCTCATCAATAAAAAAGACATCTCTATAGGCAAGATTTGTGATCATGCCAGCGAGATCACCCGCACGTTCAACAATAGGACCCGATGCATGCTTAATACTAGAATCAAGTTCCTTTGATACAATGGTCGCCAGTGTCGTTTTCCCCAATCCTGGTGGGCCAAAAAGGAGTACGTGGTCTAATGCTTCTCCACGTTTATTAGCAGCCTCAATATATAATTTGAGATTTTCTACAAGTTTCTTTTGACCAATAAATTCATCAAACCTTGAAGGACGTAATGATTTTTCAATAGCAATATCTTCATCAAGTGGGGTTGGGTCTGTTATATGAATTTCTGTCATTTATTTAAATGAATATAAATCAATTTAAATCCGACTCAAAAGATACGATTTGAAATAGCCGACGTAAAGATTTCAAAAGAATTTTATATTTTTCACATTCATTTGCATTTTAAGTTATTTGAATTGAAGACAATCTCTGTGACCTATTTTTTACAAATACTTTAATTCCCTTCAATAAACTCTCTGGATCTAATTGAGATTCAGCAACTATTTGTTCTATGCTTCCTCCAGTTCTCCATTGGTTATCATGGTCAGGAGACATTGAATATTTTTTAACTACTGAATTTGTGATCCAATTATGCATTAAACTGATTGCGCTATTTGTAATAATCATTGCATCAGCCCACTCATTAGGTGCAACAACAAGCTCACGATAGTCCCTGTCTTGTCTTTTAAATAGCTCCCAGCTTATAGCTGCTATTATTTTTATGTTTATACCATTCTCCTTTATGAGTGGGAGAATTTGAATTAAAGAATTTGTGGAACTTGTACCTCTAACAATTACAATTCCTTTTTTTTCTTTTTCTTGATCAAAATCCTGTATTATATATGCTCCCTTTGATGCATCTAGGTGGGGTGCAATATTCAATGCCTCACGATCTGGAATAATAATTGGAGGCCTTGTTAGATGAATAGCGATTATTGGAACCTCAGTTTCAAGGGCCGCAGAAAGACATGGTGCTACTTCATTGTGTTCCCAGGGATGCAGATTAATTATATGCCCCTCTGGAAAAAGTTGTGTTACACCGGGGGCAAAAATGCCAAAGTGCGTTCTGCTGTCTTCTGCTGTCTCAGGCCCCGAATGTCCAACCACCCAAATAAACTTCCCCACTTTCAAATTAGAGTCTTGGGCAATTTGACTAAATAATCTTAATGGACCATATTTAAGATAACTAAAAGAACCATATGTGCTAGTTGCTCCAAAAAAACCATGAAAGCTCTCATAGGCATTTTCAGAAAAATTAACAGTTGCAGCACCTGCCATCATCCCCGCATTTGTGAATTCTGTGATTCCTTGAGGGAATAGTGGGCTTCCTACATTGTGTATTTTATCATAAAGCCCTTTGTCCTTATTTGATCTGTAATCTTTAGCAAACCCGGAAATATTTGTTGAGTCTGCTAGGTCCGCACTCATAGCCAATACAAGGGGCCGACCATATTTATCTTCATACGATGTGTTTAAAAAACTTGCATATTTTGAAAACCCAACGCGATTGGGAATTGACTCTCCAGGTTTAGCAAAAATATCTTCTGGCAATGAATTAAGATCAAAAACGGACTTTTCATTGGTTTCAATAGTTGGATTGATCAAGCAACTTTTTATTTTATTTGGTACTGACTCTCCAAGCTCAACTAATCGATCTGCCAAATAATCCACATACTCTTGATTATCTGACATTACCTCGAATATGGTTTGGAACATTGCTTGAGCCTGCTCTAGTTGTCCATCCCAATTATCGGCGGCGGCTTCTCCAAATCCATCAAAATGAACATTGTATTTATCTGAAAAGTCTTTTTTTGTTTTCCAAAACAACTTTGAGTTTCTTTTGTGCGCTGCACCATGGCTTTTACTATCATAAATATGATATCCTCGTCCCTTTCTTGTTTTGCTATAGATTACTTTTGGTATGTTTGTTTTATGGTTGTCTACCAATAGCCGATAATAAGCATTTGTTATTTCGCTCCAGTCCTCACCATTTTGGACTCCCTCTACGTGCCATCCATGGGAACCAAACCAATCGTCTGGGTCGCCATACATGATTGAACTAAAAGGACGGTTATCTATGCCATAATCATTCCAATCCAAAAAATATACCAAATTATCAAGCCCAAGGCCCCAGGCAGAATTGATCGTTTCATGACTTGCGCCAGTTGTAAATCCTCCTTCTCCCTCGAATGCAAATACCTTAACATCGGGAACGCCAGAATATTTCAATGCAAGAGCAGCCCCCGCTGCAAATGGGGATCCATGTCCGCTAGGCCCTGTGTTGGCCTTAAAGAACAAGGTTTTCCCTTCCATTTCAGCATGACCTGGGAGCCCCCCACTTTGTCTGAGAGTGAGTAAGTCCTCCCATACTAGTTGAAACTTGGGTCCTTGAAAATTTTGATACTGACTTTCCCCTGTTTGTGCATATTTGATTCTGAGTGACTGATTTAATACAGCTAGGGTAGCATATACCACAGGATTACAATGCCCTGCTACCAAAACAAATCTATCGGCAAATCTTTTCCCCGTATCTCGAATATCCCATCTCATTGCTCCTGATAAAAGTGTTGATACCATAGCATGAACCTTGGACCGCGAACCGCCAGGGTGTCCGCTCTGTCTCAAATTGAGCATTATATCGATACACTGATCTACTAGGTCTTTTGTAATCTCCCAATATTTAAATTCATTTTTTAATATGCTAGGTGACTTCATGGAATTATTCCTTTTTTTTCAAAATCTGCTTTAAAAAAGAACCCGTAAAAGACTTTGTTGATGATGCAATATGTTCTGGTGTCCCAACTGTAACAATCTCTCCACCACCGTCTCCCCCCTCAGGCCCTAGATCAATTACCCAGTCTACGGTTTTGATCACATCTAGATTGTGTTCAATCACTATTACTGTATTCTTTCGATCTACTAGGCGTTGTAACATTTTTAATAACATCCGTATATCTTCAAAATGCAATCCTGTTGTTGGTTCATCTAAAATATAAAGAGTCTTAGATGTAGATGTCTTTGAAAGTTCAGTTGAAAGCTTGACCCTTTGTGCCTCTCCTCCTGATAAGGTTGTCGCTTGTTGACCAAGGTGAATATAGCCAAGGCCGACATCGTTTAGGGTTTGTAGTTTCTTTTTTATACTAGGAATTGAACTAAAAAATTCTAAAGACTCTATTACTGGCATATCTAATATCTCTGATATCGATTTGCCCTTATACTTAACCTCAAGGGTCTCTCTATTGTACCTTTTCCCCTCACAAACCTCACATGTTACATATACGTCTGGAAGAAAGTTCATTTCAATTTTTATTATTCCATCACCTTGACAGGATTCACATCTTCCTCCTTTTACATTGAATGAAAATCTCCCGGGTTTATAACCTCTAATTTTTGATTCTTCTAATTTTGCAAACAAATCACGAATATGTGTAAAAACTCCAGTATATGTTGCAGGATTGGACCTCGGGGTGCGACCAATTGGTTTTTGATCAATCTCAACAACCTTATCAACGTATCCTAAACCATCTATGGAATCATAATCTAATGGATATGAACGAGAACGATTCAATTCTTTGGATAAAATTGGAAATAGAGTCTCGTTGATTAGCGTACTTTTGCCACTCCCTGACACTCCGGTAATTGCAATGAAACGACCTAGGGGAATCTCTATGTCAATATTTTTTAGATTATTACCAGAGGCCCCTTTGAGAATTATTTTTTTATTTTGACCGTTTCTACGTTTCAATGGTATATCTATTGCTTTCTTTCCAGCAAGATATCTCCCGGTGATTGATTTATTAGATTTTAGAATTTCATCTGGTGTTCCGGCGAAGGTTATTTCTCCTCCATTCTTACCTGCGCCAGGACCTATATCTATAACATAATCGGCGGATTCTATAGTTTCTTGGTCATGTTCAACAACTAAAATTGAATTCCCAATATCGCGAAGTGACTTCAGGGTATTAAGTAAACGATTGTTGTCTCTAGGGTGAAGGCCAATGGATGGCTCATCTAAAACATATAGAACCCCCATAAGTTGAGACCCAATTTGTGTGGCCAATCTGATTCTTTGGGCTTCTCCACCTGAAAGAGTTACAGCAGATCTATCCAGAGTAAGATAACCAAGTCCAACATTGTTTAAAAAACTTAACCTTTGTGAAATTTCTTTTAAGATTTGATCGGCGATTTCATTTTCTATTTTAGATAATTTGAGTGTATTAAAAAAATGACTGAGTTCAATTACAGACATTGATGAAATTTCACCAATATTCATTTGGTTAATCGTAATTGCAAGTGTTTGCACTTTTAGCCTTGATCCTTTGCAGTTTGAACATGGTCGCATACTCATAAACTGCTCTATCCATTCACGTATCCCGGGGGATTTTGTTTGTGTATAGCGCCGCATAAGATTATTGACAGCCCCTTCCCAGCCACCAGAATATGTTCCTGTCCATCGACTAGAAGAATATTCCATTTTAAATTTTTTATCACCTGTTCCATATAATAACATGTGGCGGATGGTAGATTCTAATTTGATCCATGGTGTTGTAAAATTAAAGTCATAGTGCTGGGCAAGACTTTTCAGAATGCTTCCATACCAGTTCCCTCGTGGTTGTTCACCCAAAGGAGCAAGAGCCCCTTGAATCAAACTCTTTGATTTATCAGGAACTACCATATTGGGATCTACTTCCATATGTGCTCCTAACCCATCGCATACCTCACATGCACCATATGGGGAATTGAATGAGAACATCCTAGGTACTATTTCTTCAATGGAAACCTCACAATCGGGACACGCAAATTCCTCAGAAAATACATGCTCTTTATTTGGCAGTTCATTGATGATGACCAAGCCCGACCCAACCTTAAGAGCAAGTTCTATTGATTCTGTTAACCGTTCTTTGATTTTATTGTTCAATATCAATCTATCAATAACAACCTCAATTGAATGTTTTTTATTTTTATTTAAATCTTGTTTTTGATCAATGGTGAAAATCTTTCCATTAATTCGCATTCTTAAAAACCCATCTTTACGAATTCGTTCTATAATATTTTTGTGTTGACCCTTTCGACCCCGGACCACGGGAGCAAGAATATGTATCTTTGAACCAGATTTAAACTTTAAGATGGTATCTACAATTTGCTGCACTGTTTGTTTCTCGACCAATTCTCCACATTCCCAACAGTGCGGCTTTCCGATATGGGCATATAAAAGCCTGAAATAATCATGTATTTCCGTTACGGTCCCAACAGTTGACCTTGGATTTCGCGCAGTGGCCTTTTGTTCTATTGAAATTGCTGGAGATAAGCCCTCTATCGAGTCCATATCGGGTTTTTCCATAAGACCTAAAAATTGTCTGGCATATGAGGACAGTGATTCTACATATCTGCGTTGACCTTCGGCATAGATGGTATCAAATGCCAATGAAGATTTTCCAGAACCTGACAAACCTGTAATAACAACCAATTTATCTCTGGGAATATCGATGCTGATATTTTTTAGATTATGTTGCCGAGCACCTTTTATAATAATTTTATTTTTAGACTTCATTTATAATTGAATTTTGCTGAATTATTGAAAATAATAGGCATCATAGAATTTACATTCTATATAAATGCCACCCTAAAACGATTTGGGGTTTAAAATCATCAATTACAAAACTTGACACAATAGAACAGTGGTCTTATTTTGGAGTATGGGCTCACTGAAAAACCAAATCCTTATATCAATGCCACACATGAATGACCCTTTTTTCTCGAGATCGGTGGTTTATATATGTGAACACAATAATGATGGTGCAATGGGTATAATCATCAACAAACAATTTAATACTCCCGAACTAAATAAGATTTTTGATAAATTATTTACAATGGATGATTCTTTTGATCTATTCATTAATGATGTTTTTTTTGGTGGCCCCGTTTTACTTGAAAAGGGAATCATCCTACATCATTCAGATTATATGTCACCTGAATCAATATCTATATCGAAATCAATATCTATCACCAGTAGGAATGATGTGTTGGAGGATTTAAAAAAGAATAAAAAAACTCCTTTCAAATTAATGCTCGGACATTCTGGTTGGTCTTCAGGACAACTAGAAAGAGAAATTGAAAATGGAGATTGGCTAATACAAACCACTACATCTGACTTTGTATTTAATGTCCCGCCAAAACAAATGTGGAAACATGCCGCTGAATCTCTAGGTGTAGACCTAGGTTCTACTTTTGGTATTTCAGGCCAAGCTTGAAATTATAATTGATACTAATTCTATTTTAAACGACGCTTTATTATTTTGAAAAAAATCATACCATCATTAGCAATTGTTTTTGCAGCATTGCTCTGGAGCCTAGATGGCCTTTTAAGACAAAAACTATACTTGATATCACCCTTTGTTATTGTTTCTCTTGAACACCTCATAGGTGCATTGCTTTTTTTACCATTTCTATTTAGGTCTTTTTCAAAAATTAAGGCGCTTGGACAAAGAGGGTGGATATCAATATTGTGGATTTCAATCTGTGGCGGTGTATTAGGGACATATTTTTACACAAAAGCATTGAGTTATGTGAATTACATCGATCTTTCAGTGGTCGTTCTAATTCAAAAACTACAACCATTGTTTGCTATTTCTCTTGCTGGGGTCATTCTTAAGGAAAAACTCTCAAAACGCTTCATTGTGCTGGCCTTTATCGCAATGTCTGGTGGCTATCTTGTGACATTTGGGAATCAATCCATTGTAGATTGGAATGACAAATCATTAATTGCCGCTTTATGTGCATTGTTGGCTTCTTTTTGTTGGGGTAGTTCTACTGTGCTAGGTAAACAAGCCTTAAAACAACTTCCATTTGAGGCTGTTGCGGGGTTGAGACTATTAATAACAGCTATAATATCGATATTTATAATCATTTTTTCATCAAATCTGGTAGAGCTAATTACCCTGGATGTGGAAAATTATAAGACCATTATAATCATTGTTTTTTCTACGGGTACAGTTGCCTTATCAGTGTATTATTACGGTCTGCAAAAATTACCTGCCTCCCACACAACAATATATGAGTTGGCTTGGCCTTTATCAGCGGTTTTCTTGGATTGGTCATTGAAGGGGAAAACACTTGGTTCAATTCAATTAATTGGCGCTGTCATTCTTCTAGCTTCAATGGCCATTCTCACAAAGGAAGGTTCTAGTGAATGACTTTACCATTAAAGACCATAATCATAATCTCAGATACAATCTGGCGCATGAATTTTTTTGGGGTTTTGGTGTCGCATTTCATACTCTCTATGCTGTGGTGCCACTTTTTCTAAGAGAACTTAGTGCGCCAGAATACATAGTAGTATCAACCGCTGGGGTTTTCTCTATTGCAATAGCTATCCCAACACTATTTAGTGCAGCATTGGGTAGAAATTTAAAAAATATAAAAAGATCAGTGATCATGGTGCATTGCATTATTTTAGCAGTGAGCTTTATGATGGGGTTTACCTTCACAATCATAGAACCCAATATAGTTGACAAGGCCTGGAAAACATATTTGACCTATTTTATTCTTTATGCTTTTTCAATTGGTATAATCGTTCCGATATGGACAGATTTTTTGAATCAAGGCACACTAAGATCACACAGGGGTCGATTCTTTGGCTTAGGCTTTGCATTTAATAGTCTAGGTAGCCTTGTTGGGGGAATCGCTCTTAATTATTTATTATCATCTAGTATTGAATTTCCAAGAAACTTTGGAATTGGATTCTTTATTTTGTTCTTTTCTTTAATGATGGGAACGATTCTTTTCTTTCCATTTAGAATCAAAGAAAAGAAAAAAAGTGAAAAGCATCTATCTGTCGGTCAATTTATTTCAGATACCTTAGAAATTGTAAGGGAACATCAAAACTTTCAAAAATATCTTTTTTCTAGAATTTTTTATTCAGCCTGTCTACCCGGCATGGGGTTATATGCAGTTTACTGCCAGGATAAATTTAATTTTGCCTTGAGTGAGGCTGGTGTATTTACAGTGCTCACTGTCACTTGCGCTGCAATTTCTAGTTATTTTGCTGGAAAAATTGGAGACAGATATGGTCATATAAACAGTATGCTACTGGCATATGTTGGTCATTTAATTGCTGCGTTAATTGCAAAGTTTGCATGGGGTATGTATGGAGTGTATATGATATTCATAGCGATTGGCATAGGACAAGGAGCCTTTATGCCTTCAGCAATGAATCTTATTTATGATTTTTCATCAAAACGAGATACTAAGACATATATGGCGCTAATTGATTCAATATTGGCACCTTTTGTTTTATTTTATATGGTTTTGATTGGGTGGTTGGTCAAGCGTGGCAATTATGAACTATCTTTGAATATCCTGGTCGTCAGTTTGTTGATAGGTGTTCTGATAATGTTTTTTATAGTTGAAGACCCAAAAAATGAAAAAATGATATAAGTTATATTTTCTTCTTGATTTTACCTTACCTCGGGCCAAAAATTAGGCTTCGATTATGATTGATTTTATTTCTCCTCATAAATATAAATGTTTTTTAGTAATTATTTGCCTATCGCTAATGATGACCTCCTGCACCAAGGAAGATCCATCTAGGCATTTAAACCTTGGGAACTGGTATCTGCAAAGAGGCCTATTAGATGAGGCAATTATGGAATATCGTGAAGTGTCTAGACTTTATGGGGGCGAGCAAAGCACATTAAAAAGGGATGAGTTTCAAATCCTGGGTACAGCACATCTAAAATTGGCAATTGCATATACAAAAAAAGGTTGGTGGGAATATGCATTAAGTGAGGCAAAGCGCAGTTTTGATATTTCGCCAAATAAAGATTGTCATGAACTCATAGCCCTGATCGAAGAAAAACTAACTCAAGATTCTACTTCCTAAGTCTTTTAGGGGATTAAAATGCCCCTGACCTAGACTCTCCACCATCGCAGTATATAATTGAACAATTAATAAAGTCTGCCTCAGCTTTTAATAGCATAGAAATCGTACTAGCAACATCTTCTGGTGTTGTTGTTCTTCGCATTGGGTTTCTCTTTTTAGTGCTTTCAACCCAATCTTCCCAGTTTTCTGTGATTTTTGTAAGGGCCCGCGTTGGTGTTATACCTGCCTGTACTGCATTAGCAGTGATTCCAAATTCTCCAAGTTCCCAACCAATTTGTCGTATAATTGCCTCCATTGCCACCTTGGCTACGCTTACTGGGCCATATCCCTCCATTGCTAAATAATTACCCTCACTGGTCAGCCCTAACACCCTAGACCCAGAGGCAAGTAATTTTTCACCATAAAGTTTTTGTGTCCAGTATAATAGAGAATTGCCCATAACATGTACTGTCATATCCATTTGACGTTGAGTAACAGGTTTTTTACCAAAAAAATTAGTTGTCGTCCCAAAGGCAATTGAATGCAATAATAACTTTAATGGTGCACCTTTGGTTATCTCTTTTATCTTGGGTATATATTTATCCATTGACTCCTCTGAGGCAGCATTTGTATTAAAATAATGACAGTGTCCCTTTGTTATTTCATTGACCTCGGAAATTGTTTCTTCTGCAATTTTTTTTGCTTCTCCTCTATCAAAATGAAACGCAATTATTCCATAACCATCACGCGATAATCGTTTGGCTGTTGCAGCTCCATGGCCGGTTGACCCGCCCAGCAATAGTACCCATTTGGACATTCTTCTCTCCACTTTATTTTGTTAGAAATTTACCAGAATATTATTGAATATTGCTTATCAAATGTCATTTTAATATCAGGTAAACTGTTGTACTCTCCGCCTATAAAATTTCAAATATAATGTCACAGAAAAACAGTTACGAAAAAAATGATCTATTAAAAAGCGGAGAAGGGAATCTTATGGGACCCAATACCGGGAAATTACCACTATCACCAATGTTAATGGTTGACCGCATCATTGAGATCTATCAAGATGGTGGAAAATACGACAAGGGTAGAATCAAAGCTGAATTAGATATCGATGAAAGTCTTTGGTTCTTTCACTGTCACTTTAAAAATGACCCTGTAATGCCTGGATGCCTAGGTCTTGATGGACTGTGGCAACTTGTGGGGTTCTTTATGACATGGATCGGAGGGAAAGGACGCGGTAGAGCATTGGGCGTCGGTGATGTAAAATTCAAAGGACAAATAAGACCCTATCATACAAAAATTGTATATAACATAGATATAAAAAGACTTTTGGATAGGAATGGGCAATTAATGGTTTGGGCAGATGGAATCGTAAGCACAAATGAGGGTAAAACTATATATTTTGCAAAAAATCTACAGGTCGGGTTATTTAACAATCTGACCTATGACTTCGGTGGTGACCCCTCACTGGATTCATTTTAATTTAGTATTTAAAAGATATGGCTCTTCAGTGTGGAATCGTAGGACTGCCAAATGTAGGCAAATCCACTTTATTTAATGCCCTTACAGAATCTGGAATTCCCGCTGAGAACTATCCTTTTTGCACCATTGAACCACATATTGGTATTGTCACATTACCAGATAGTCGATTAAATGATCTAGGTAAAATATATAATCCTAAAAAAATAACTCCTGCGACAGTAGAGTTTATAGATATAGCTGGATTAGTAAGAGGTGCAAGTAAAGGAGAGGGGCTTGGAAATCAATTTTTAGGTCAAATCCGTCAGACATCTGCAATACTGCATATTGTTCGATGCTTTGAAGATAAAAACATCACGCACGTTGATGGGAGTGTAGACCCCGTAAGAGATGCGGAGACAATAGAAACAGAATTATTATTAGCAGATATTTCAACTCTTGAAAAAAGAAAACATAAGATTGAAAAGTTGGCTAGGTCTGGTGATAAAGATTCTAAAAGAACATTGGGTATTATAGAATATTTATTGGAACAATGCTCAAATGGTGTATTCTCAAGAAGAATAATAGTTGATAAAGAGGATAGACAATTCAAAGAATCTCTTCAGTTGCTAACTGAAAAACCAGTTCTATATATTGCCAATGTAGATGAAAAAGAGATTACAAAAGAATCAAACAGTGAACATGTTAATGCTCTAAAGCAATTTGCATCCAACCAAAACAATATGGTCATACGACTATGTGGTGCTCTCGAACAAGAAATAGCTTCTTTGGATGAAGAGGAAAAACCACTATTCTTGGAAGAGTATGGATTGATTGAGCCGGGTTTGAACAAGGTGATTCGTTCAAGCTTTGAGCTTTTAGATTTACAAAACTTTTTCACATGTGGTGAAAAAGAAGTTAGATCCTGGACCATTGCAAAGGGTACTACTGCACCTCAGGCTGCGGGCAATATTCATTCTGATTTTCAAAGGGGATTCATAAAGGCTGATATTTTCCATTATTCTCAAATCATAGAAAATGGATCAGAAAAGACACTGAAAGAACTTGGGTTGATCAAGCAGGAGGGAAGTGATTATATCGTAAAAGATGGAGACTGTATATTTTTTAAGTTCAATGTATAAAAAAAGGGCAACCAATTGCCCTTTTTTATTTTATTCTAATTTTTATTCATCATCTTCCCATTCATCTTCCCATTCATCTTCCCATTCATCTTCGTCATCTTCGTCATCTTCGTCATCATCATAATAATAATCTGGTGGATAAGCAAAATAAGGGTTTTGGCTAATTCCATGAGGATCGTGGGATGGAGTCTGTAAAGTAACATCTTCTTTCTTATCGTCTTTATTCTCTTCTATTGGCGCGGTTGGCTCTTGTTTCACAACAATGACCTTCGGTTCGTCGGAGTTTGAGGTATGTGAGCTTGATTTGTTCAACGCACTCATAACAAGCTCTCTATCTTGTTCAGTGAGACCACTTGTATTGTTTTGTGGTTTGAGGCCAGATGCTTGCTGGTTACGAAAATTAAGACCAGTCAGAACAGCAAAAAATAGAATTACAAGTGAAAATATTGAACCCTCTGGTTGAAATTCAAATCCGCCCCACATATTTTGAGTTACGCCAAAACCAAAAAATATACCCAGTGAAAGCAGAATACCGAACAATATTATCATATTGCCCATTTCGTGTGGCATGTGGGATTCCATAACCAACATATAGATAAACCATACTAATATGCCCGATACAGCAATAATGATGCTAAGTAAGGTCTCTCCCATAAGGAGAGATGTGAAAAAGCCGACGACGCCGGCTGCCGGAATGATGAAACCAACTCCGGATTTAATGTCGTTAGCCATTTTGAAACTCCATTAATACCTCGAATTATATATAAAATTGCTGTTTGTAATCAATAAATGCAAGATTTTTCATTGATTTCATTATTCATGCGTTTCAGCGTTTATTCTCGCATTCTGTTGAAGTAATTTTATGGTATAATATGATTGATAATTCTATAAAAATTGGTGTAGTTGGAGTTGGGCACCTAGGACAGCACCATGTAAAACATTATAAAAGTCTTGGTAGCGCTGAACTGGTAGGGATTTTTGATACAGATAAAAAAAGAGCAGCTGAAATATCATTAAAATATGATGTAAGGGTTTTTGACGACCTTGATTCCCTAATACAAACAGTCGATGCATTGTCAATAGTGACCAACACTCAAGATCATGCAATTATCGCAGAAATTTGCATAAAAAAGAAAAAACATGTTTTTATAGAAAAACCCATTACAGCGACACTCGAAGAGGCAGATCGCCTGCTTGTAATTGCAAAAGAAAATAGCGTGCTGATACAAGTTGGTCATATAGAAAGACTAAACCCAGCTCTATTAGCTCTACAACCATACCAAATTAATCCAAAATTCATTGAGATACAGAGACTTGCGCCCTACACTTCAAGAGGAACAGATGTACCAGTTGTACTAGATAAAATGATTCATGATATAGACATATTATTGTCTTTGGTAAATGCACCCGTTAAATCCATTCAAGCGACCGGTCTATCCATTTTAACAGATTCTATTGATATTGCTCATGCTAGAATTCGTTTCAACAATGGCACTGTCGCCAGTATAATGTCCAGCAGGGTAGCTCAAGATGAGGTAAGAAAGATCAAGGTCTTCCAAAAAAATCTATATGCAACACTCGATCTTCTTATTGGTTCAACCGAAATTTATAGAATTACAGATAATGATAATAACACCTCAGAAGTGACGGTTCCGTTTGAATATGGAGATAAAACAGAATTTATAGCCTATGACAAACCCCAATTAGATTGTAGTGACCCGCTACAAAAGGAATTAGAGAATTTTGTTTTTTCGGTGCAAGGTAAAGCAACTCCCATAGTCACAGGAAAGGCGGGGAGAGATGCTCTTGAGTTTGCAATGGAAATCCAAAGATTGATCATACAGGATATACACTAATGGACGTAAGAAAATTCTTGTTTTCAAACCGTAGCTTTACACCTATTCCTATAGCGTTAACGTTAATTTTCTTTTCTGATCCTAGATTGCCATATTTTATATACGGTTCGATCTTGGTCCTCTTAGGCGAATCAATTCGAATCAATGCGGTCCGCTATGCTGGTGGAGTAACCAGAACTATGAATGTAGGGGCACCATCATTGTGTACAAGCGGACCTTTTTCACATACAAGAAACCCACTCTACCTTGGTAATATGGTAATATATGTAGGCATTACACTTGTCGCAGGCGGAAGATATATGAGTGAATTATGCTTGATTGTCTTTTTATATTTTACATTTCAATATTTAATGATCATCTCATTAGAAGAAGAGACTCTTAATAACTTGTTCAAAGACGAATATGATACGTATTGTAAAAATGTTCCTCGCTTGTTTCCACAAATAAGCTCTTGGGTTGGACCTAACATACAATCTCCGTTAAGTTTTTCTAATACATTAAAAACAGAAAAAAGGACCCTCCAAAATATATTTTTCATTTTATTGTTGATATTGTTAAATACGTTTTTATAACGATTGAAGCACCCATAGTATTTTATTTATGGAAACCAACCTAAAAAAATATTTCTTAATTGCAGGAGAACCATCAGGAGACCTTCATGGTGGAAATTTAATTAGAGCAATTAAAAATTTGCACCCTAACTCATCTTTTATAGGGCACGGCGGTGATATGATGAGAAAAGAGGGAATGCATATAATAGAACATATTGATAATTTATCAATCATGGGCTTTACGGAGGTATTAAAGCATTTACCACGTATGATAAAAATCATGCAAAGGACATTAGATGCAATTTATAAATCAAGGCCAAGTAGAATAATTCTTATTGATTATCCTGGATTTAACCTGAGATTAGCAAAAAAGATTTCGTATTTGAATATTCCCATAACCTATTTCATTCTACCACAAGCATGGGCATGGAAGGAGGAGCGAGTTGAAAAAATGAAAAAAGTCATTGATCAAGCGATTTCTATTTTCCCATTTGAGGCAGAGTGGTACAGATCCAAAAACTTTTTTGTAGAATATTTGGGACACCCATTTATGGATCTTGAACATATGGATGAATCAACTAAATCATTCTATGAAAGACATTCTTTAGAAATAAAAAACCCAATATTGACTCTCCTTCCTGGTAGTAGGCAGCAGGAAATAGATAGGCATTGGCCAATTTATTTGGAAACTGTATTGTTGCTAAGAAAAAAATTCGACAATCTACAGGTTCTTGTTGGAAAATCTCCAAATATAATCTTACCTAATTGTCCTGAATATTTTAAAATAGAAACCGATGCAAGAAAAACCATGATCGCTGGAACGGTTGCATTGGTTTCATCGGGAACCGCCACTTTGGAATGTGCGATAGAAGCAATTCCATTAGTTGTAT
>Ga0208766_1000045_pt1 | contig 62814 bp, 48 predicted proteins | sample ETN01SmetaG_3_FD_185792 | JGI IMG/M metagenome (GOLD analysis project Ga0208766, IMG submission 185792) | Marine microbial and viral communities from oxygen minimum zone, Eastern Pacific Ocean - ETNP2014F12-01SV263 (SPAdes) (version 2) | ecosystem: Environmental > Aquatic > Marine > Oceanic ... | reverse complement strand
AGCCAGGATCCTGGAGCACAGCCCAGATCAAGTACCCGCTGGCCCTTTCGTAACAGACGGAACTTTCGGTCCATTTCCTCCAGTTTAAACGCAGATCGTGCCGCATAGCCCTGTTTGCGAGCTTCTTTAAAGTAATGGTCCTGGATTTTTTTCACAGCCATCCCTCATCGGCAAAACTGGTGTAGCTATCTTTGCCGATGATGACATGGTCCAGTAAAGGAATGCCAAGGAGTTCACCAGATTCTTTCAAACGTCGAGTGACCCGTTTGTCTTCTTCAGAAGGACTTGAATCACCAGAAGGATGGTTGTGGATACAAATCAGTGCTGCAGCATGCTGTTCAATGGCATCGGCAAAGACTTCACGCGGATGAACCAGGCTTCGATTGAGGATACCGATGGTCACCGTCTTTTCAGATATAAAGCAATGCTTGTTATCCAGAATGACAATTGCGAATCGCTCCTGTTGTAGTTGCCCCATCCGGGTTTGAAAATGATTGAAGATGTCCATACTGGAATGAAACTGTTTGCCTTGTCTCAAAGGTTCCTCATGATACCTGCGACATAGCTCAAGCAATACCTTTAGTCTCAGTGGTGTCTTTGATCCAGGATGATGACGATTCCATTCCAGCAGTTTTGGATGATCGATGGATTTCAGCCGGAATTCTGTTACGCCCTCCAGGTTCATCCAGCTTTCTTGCAAATCATGGTCTTCCAACAACCATTCTGTCAATTCTTCTGTCTTCAATGTATCCCACCTGCCTTTCTGGATTCGAGTTTCAATCGTATTTTTGTCTAAAAAACCGTTCTTCTGAGCAGACCAATTACAGGTTTGTAAAAGTAAACAATTCTCACATTGCGGAAACTGACCACACACACCCTGCAGATCTGCATGAGACCATTCTCCTGCAAAGATTGAAGCCTTCAGGTCCCATTTCCATGCCTGCTCAGGCCCCTCTGGTTTTGCACAGGTCTCCACCCATTGCCGAGGATGTTCATCTCCAATTGGAAGTTTTCCCCGATGAAATCGATTCCAGGCTATAAAGCCACCCAGACTCGCGGGAACTCGAAAATCCTGCTTCTGGAGCCAGTCCATCCCAGACCATGCGTCTTTTTCTTCAAAAAGATCCCACCATTTTTCAAGGATTTCAGGACTTTCAAGCTGATACGGATTCCAATTGGTATTCCCCATTAATCTAAAGAAACCTGTTATCTTGAATGTGAGTGTTTCTCTTTGATCCGGCCTCAGGTAGGTTGTCTTGTTGACGACTTTTCTAATTTCATCAGAACGGAAATAATTTGGATTCAGGTTATTGATGAGGTGAAAGAGACTTTTTAGTTCAGCATGCCTGGACCACGGGCCAATCGATATCCCCATAAGTGGTAGAATGAACTCCAGCCAGTGACGATAAAATTTTTCGGCATTGAAGACGTTTCTTTCGATTCCACCTTCCAGACCTTTCAACCAGGGATGCTTTCTCCAAATTTCTGTTGACCATTGATCGATTTGATCAAAAAAACCATCAACGCCAGCATCATTCAAATTTCCTCCTCAAACCCACGATCCGTCACAGCACACTGAAACAAAGTTGAATTTCGAAATCACTTCCACCAGAATACAGCAGAATAACCGTCCAAAAAAGCATTCTTGTTTGATTCATTATCAATAACTGAGAAACTCAAAACTAACACTTCCTAATTTTGGCAATTAATTTTTTGAGTAGAAGATACCCGGGATCCTTTAAATCACCATCAGCATCGACCTTTTTCGCACTGATGCCAGAAAAGGGATAGATCTTTATCCATGATCCCCTTTAGACCATTTAACATCTTTTTCATGAAATCGCTTTTTGAACTGAGGAAAGCATATGTCTGACAAACTGGGAACCGTGATCGGTTTGCTCATCGGAGCAACACTCGTGATTTTTGGCATCATCTGGCCCGATCACTTGTCTAACTATTATCTTTTTCAGCTTCGGGAATTTGAAATGACCCTTGAAGCCCTGAAACAAAATGGTGCACCGATCGAACAGATCCGGGCTCACCAGGCAGCCTTCCAGGCTTTTCAGGATTCGTGGTTTGGATCGATTTCACGATTTGCCGACCTGAAATCACTCCTCATCGTTCTGGGCGGATCTTATGCTGCTACTTTAGTTGCCTTCCGTTTTGTAGATGCCATCCGTGCTTTCAATTTCATCGGTCACGTATTTATCCGGGCCAAACAGGATGATGATTTTTTGGAAGTCTACCGAACCGTCCTGAAACTCTGTGAAAAACGGGTCAACAAACAGATGATCACCGACGAAGAAATTGCTGCTGTGACCAACCAGGACCTGCGAAATTGGCTCCAGGACTTCATCGCCGTAGAAATCGTGACAGAAGAGATGATTGAGGAAATCATTCGTTCTGAAATTGAAATGTATAATTACCGCTCCTATGAAGAAATCGACCTACTCGAATTCATGGGGCGGGCCTGCCCTGCATTTGGGATGATAGGAACCGTGGTGGGGCTGATTCTGATGCTTGGCAGCACCACAAGTGGCGGTGCAGATATTGCCGGGGTAATGGGAGGGATGTCTGTCGCATTGATCACCACCCTGTACGGGGTATTGCTGGCCCAGATCATTTTCCTGCCCATCGCCTCGAAACGCTACCAGATCAAAGAAACTCAGGTACTGCTGATGGAGATGATGCGGGAGGGACTCCTCTATTTAAAACGCAGAGAACTGCCTGAAACCGCAGCCAAGGACCTCGTGATTTACCTTCCTCCAAAACTCCGTAAAAAGATTCTTCTGGAAGAACAAGCCGCCATGAACCAGGATTTGGGACTCTAAAATGGCAAGACAGAACCGGAGCGAAGGCTGGGTTCTCACCTTTGCCGACCTGATGACCCTGCTCTTTTGCTTCTTTGTCCTGCTAACCACTTTATCGACTCAGCCGAAAAATTGCAGTGGGCTTGAAAAATACATGAAAGAATCCCGGAGCCGTTTCGTTAATTACGAACTGCGGTCGACCAAACTCAGTTGTATTGTTTCACTTCCGCAGGACTATCTTTTCAAATCTGGAGATGCAGAATTGAAAAAGGAAGCCTTTACAGCCCTAGCTCCGTTTTTCCGGAAGATCCGTGAACTTCCTGAACACAAACAGGATTTAATGATAGTCGAAGGACATACCGATAATGTACCCATCCGCACCAAAAAATACCGTAATAACTGGGAGCTGAGCACCTCCCGTGCTACCAACATCGCTATGATGCTCATCAAAAAACTGGAATACGATCCAAAGTCCCTCTCCGTAAATGGTTTCGCAGAAACCAGACCGAAGATCTCTTACCAGGATTCCTCTGGTAATCCAAAGAAAGGCAAGGAACTTCAAATCGCACGTAAGATCAACAGGCGGGTGGAAATCATCCTCACCACTCCCGCAGAATCAAGGGCAGACAGCAATCTGCTCTTTGACGGTTTGGAAAAATAGCCCCGGCAGATTTTCTCTAATTTTAAATATAGTTTTTCAAAATCAGTTTGATATCTTTTTCCAAATTCTTCATATTAGATTAAGTTACCTAATATCAGCTAGATACAGAATTAAGATATATAAATATATTTTTTCAAACATGATTTAATATATTTATATAATTTTTCTTATTGGAGAAGAGAATGACCCCACTCGCTGAGTTCCCACTGGTCATCTCTAAATCTTACCAGAAACTGCCGAGAGTGCATCAACCGAAAGATTTCATGAAATGAGGCATCTGATTCTAGGGATTGTTGAATTTCATCGAAACTTAACGGCCCCTGCATCAGTTGATTTAGTATGGAGCGTTCAAGCTTGACGGAAGATTTCGAAGGATCTTTGAAGTTTTTGAGGAGAAAACGGTATATGGGTTTTTCTATTTTTTCCAGCAATTCCTGATTATTGCTGAGCCCACGTAGATAGAGACTGAGTTTATCCTCGGTTCCTGAATTGCGAACAAAAATGCAAAGCTCCGGCAAATTCTCCTTGAGGGACATTCCAAAAAGCATACTTGGTTCTTGCGGACGATGGTGCCAATCGATGGAAAAGCCTTCAGCTTCCAAAACTTGTTCAATCAAAGTCTGGAGCTCGTTTCGTAGACCAGATTCCGGTTCAAGTAATTTCTGCTTCACATGATAGACGGGCAGGCTTCGAGAATAACCTTTGGGGAGTTGTTCATTTAACCATTCGACCAGCATTTTGGGATTTGAAGGCCTTAAGCTTTCCAAAGCAGCAAGGGAGTTCAAACCGGTTTTCATGCCATTACCTGCATAGGCAGGGATCATTCTTCCATTGATATCTGGAATTCGAGTGAGGTTAAGCAAATGTCCTGATTCTTCATTACCGATTAAAAAATCTGAAGCTCCTTGGAATGTTGATTGTTTAAAGAATTTGTCCAGTATTTTTTGATCTCGAATACGATCCTTAAAAAATCCATCCATTTTTTTTATTTTCAGGCTCAATTCCAACGCATTGAAGGATGATTTTTGTTCCATAATTTTGAACAATTGCTCCAACTCTTGAAGGATTTGGACAAATTCCGGATCGTCGATATGAGTTCTGTAAAAATCTTTGCGCCATTTGTACGAATTGAGGAGGGCATCCCAAAGGATCCATTTGTCTCCAACTGCACACTGGTTAACCGAGCATCCTGCCTCAATGGCACTTCGTGATGCTTCCAGAGTGCTTTCAACGGTGTTGACATAAATCTGGCCAGCTCTACATTTCTGATTCTTTTTCAGCCATAGGAGTTGCAAAATGGCGAGCCCATCCCCATCGATGATGACGATTCTATCCTCTTGTGGATCGTAAACCGGCATGAAGCAGCGGTCACCGTCACCATCCAGAACCAGCCCGACCGTTATACCTTTGTTGTTCGCTTCTGCACCTCTTCTGCGTCCTTCCACAAGGATCCGTTTCAAAGCTTCTGCACGGCAAAGAGGCTCCTGCTGAAGATCCTGAGCTTCAATGGTGTGACGGCCTTCTAGGTCGGCAACGCCACAGTTATGGTTGATTCCATCTTCCGGAGATGTGTTGCAAACTATCACCCTTGCACCGCCAAGATCCTGAGTAAGGTCTTCGAGCAAAGGAGCAAAAGCCCCGTTTGCTGCATCGATAATCAGAGTAATCTGCTGAAGAGACCGATCCGTGATCCAGGAATTGAAAGAATCCAGTAAAATGTGAAGGAAAAATTGACGTGCCGATGCTTCTTCATCAATAACTCCACCTTTCTGAGGAGCCTCTTTTAGGTGCATGAAATCCGTGGAGAGAATGGCTGCAGTCAACCTCTTGTCATCTTCAGGAAAAAGTTTGAAACCCGTATGACCGAGAAAGATCTTGATCCCATTTTGTTCTGCGGGATTGTGAGAAGCGGTCAGAACAAAAGCTCCTAAAACCTCTTGTGAAAGCTGATAGAGTGCCACAGCGGGTGTAGGGAGCACTCCGAGAACCACAGCATTCAGGCCCGATTTGCGGATTCCACGGATCGCCGCATCACTGAAATTTCCTTCCGGGTCACGGGTATCCCAACCCACCATCATCAGCTCACCGGGGCTGGCCCATCCTGATTCGATTAAATTGCGACAAAATGAAAAGGTATAGAGTTCAAAAAACTCTTCAGTGAGGATCTTTTTTTGAATCCAAACCGAAAACGGGTCCATTCCCGGAAATTCGGCGGAAAGACCAACTTTGCCACGAATGCCGTCGGTTCCCTGCAATCTGTCCGGAAAGGTTTCAGATTTCATGGGTAACGTAAAATTTGTGGGATGATATCAGAGAAGCAATCAACCGACGGTGACGGATTTGGCGAGATTTCTAGGTTTGTCGATGTTTCGTTTCAGATCCAACGCAGTATAATAGGCAAACATCTGTGCCAAAATCATTTCCACAAAAGGTGCCAGCAGTAAGGGAACTTCGGGCAGAGCCACAGCATGATCCAGCAATGAGGCGGCCTGGGAATCTCCTTCAAAATGAAGCCCAACCAGTGTTCCTCCCCTGGTTTTGATTTCCTCTATCGCAATCATGGTTCGGTTATGGAGTTCCACGTCAGCTGGAGGAGGAATAAAGAAGAGGGAATGTACCGAGGCTTCAATCATGGAAAGCGTTCCGTGTTTTAAAAATCCTGCAGGCATGCCTTCGGCATGAAGGTAGGTGACTTCCTTCATTTTTAACGCGGATTCCATGGCCACAGGGAAATAGATTCCACAGCCCAGAAATATCCAGTTTTGTACACTGCTGGTGGTTCGGGCCAGATTCCTGAGAAAACCTGATTTTTCATTGAGGAGTTTGGAAATCAACTCCGGAAAGGTCTCCAACTCCTGAACATGATCCCGCAAGGTGCTTGAGTCCAGACATCCTTCACGGAAACCTAGTTCGAGGGCCGTGCGTAACAGCAAGAGGGCCTGGGCAAGGGCAGCCTTGGTGGAAACCACACAAATTTCGGGACCCGATCCCTGCATGATTACATGATCGACCAAGCGACTGATGCTGGATCCCATTACATTCACGATGGCCGCTGTCCGGGCACCCTTCTCGCGTGCAGAATTGAGCGAGAACTTGGTGTCGAATGTTTCACCGGATTGAGAAACAGCAAGAACGAGGTCATCTGAGACAACTGGAACTACACCGTTAAATTCATCGGCACTGATTGCTGGAAAGTACCTTTGGGATAGTGAACTGAAAAGATACTGCGCCATCTGACAGATGAAAAAGGTCGTGCCGACTCCCATCAAATAGGCTCGCGGAGCATTTTGAAACATCTCTACTAATTGGGAGATCTGCTCTTGAGGAACGTCTAAGGCCTGGCGCGCCGTCTGAGGTTCATCGAAAATTTCCTTGATCATGTAATGGGAAAAACCCCCTTTTTTGGTGGTTTCCGTATCCCAGTCAATCTGAAGGATGGATTTTTCCCGTTCTTCCCGCTTACCGACATCGGATATTTCATAACGATCCCTACTGATGACAGCGAATTCCCCGTCATCAAGAACCACTGCTTTGCGGGTATGTTCGAGAAAGGCATTGATGTCAGAGCCTATGTAGTTGCAGCCTTCGCCGAGTCCGATGATTAGCGGAGAATCCTGTTTGACACAATAAAGATTTTCCGGGTCATGAGCTGAAAGCAGAACGATGGAATAGGTGCCCTGGATTTGTTTCAGTGCTTCAAGGAAGGCTCCCAAAACATCTTTTTTCTGCTCATAGGCTTCTTCAACCAGATTCACAAAAACTTCAGAATCTGTAGTTGATCTGAACTCAATTCCTTCCCCAATAAGCCTCTCTCGAAGCTTTTGGTAATTCGAGATAATTCCATTGTGAACGATGGCGAAATCGCCACTTTGAGAGAGATGAGGATGTGCGTTTTCCGGCGTTACTCCACCATGAGTTGCCCATCGGGTATGAGCAATGCCGAGGTTTCCGGTCATGTTGTCGAGTTTTTCCCTGCTTCGAACTTCCTGCACACCGCCTGTGTTTTTACGTACCTCAATCCCTTTACCATTGAGAAGAGCCATACCACAGGAATCATAGCCACGATATTCGAGGTTGGCGATGGAGGTCACCAGGTTACGAGTCACTGGGTGATGATCTATGATTCCGCTGATGCCGCACATGAGAATTTCCTAATACTAAAGTGTGATGTTGTCTGGAATGTTTTTCTTTACCGGAATAATGGAACCAGGAGAAAGGGTGTGGCGTGCGCCCAACGTAGCACCATCACCAATGAAAGCCCCGAGTTTGGTCAAACTCGTTTGAATCATCTCTCCATCAATTTCACATGAAATTGGAGAATAATCTGGTGAGTGATTGACTGTCGTCAAACCTGAACCAAGCTGAGTTTTCTCTCCTAAAACACTATCACCCAAAAAAGACAGTCTTCCTATGTCACTGGAACCAAAGACGACGCTGTTCTTCAACTCGCATCCGTATCCAACGATGCTTCCTGGTCCTAATGCGGTGTAGCTTCTAATCAGAACATTGTTTCCGATGTAGCAGTCTCTACCAATATAACAAGGGCCTTTGAGAACCGAACCACTTTCAATTCTGACACCGGCCTCGATGACCACCGGACCTTCGATCTGAACCCTGCCTTTCAGTTCAACAGACTGGTCAATTCGTGACTCTTTCCAGCTTTTCATCATCAACTGGTTGGCCTCCAAAATGTGCCAGGGATAGATGATGTCGATCCAACCTTCTTCCCAAAGACAAGCTTTCATAACGCTATCTTGAATCAAATCCTGAAAGGCACGGCTCATCGACTGCCCGTTAAGCTCCAGCCGGGAAAATATATTTTGATGAAGGATGAACATCCCTGCAAAAACATAATTTGCCTGACTTCCGACCGGTTTTTCAACAAGCTTTGAGATCCTCATTTCTGGGTCGAGATAGACGTTTCCAAATTCACGGGAAGAAGCAGGAAGGGTAACAAGAGCCAGATCCTGACCGCTTTCGGAAAACGCATCAAGCATCGGTATAAATGGATTGCCATTGGATAAGACATCCCCATAAACCAAGCAGAAGGGTTCTCCATCAAGCCAAGGAAGACAGGTCCATAATGCATTTCCGATCCCTTTAGGGGTTTCTTGGACAATATAATCCAGGTTGAGATTTAGGTGATCCCCTGAACCAAAATGGGCTCGGATGCTTTCCTGTTCATGATTGACAACCACCATGATTTCCCTGAGTCCAGCCTGTCGCAATGCTTTTAAGGTATATTCAAGGATCAGCCTCCCAGCAATGCGGAGCATGGGCTTGGCCCGTTGTTCAATGAAGGGACTCAATCTACGGCTAGGATTGGCAGCCAGGATTACAGCTTTCATAGAATTTTGATTAACGAATATTTTGAAAAATAATATCTGCGATTAATTATATGGCTCGGCGTAGCGGTACATGGTTTCCAAAACCTCCTGAATCCCCATCTCATCAGTATCTATCATGATCGCATCTTTTGCAGGTAAAAGAGGTGCGACGGTCCTGGAACGGTCTTTCGCGTCCCTTTCCTTGAGACCCTGAAAAACTTTTTCATAATTCGCTTCTTCCCCTTTTTGACGAAGCTGGTCCACTCGTCTTTGAGCTCGGATTTCAGGTGATGCATCAACAAAAAATTTCAACTCCGCATTGGGAAAAACCACCGTTCCAATATCACGGCCTTCCAGCACCGCTCCAGAATGAGTACCTGAGATTCTAACATCTTCCACCAACTGCCGTTGTTTTTGTTTCATAATATCTCGAATCACTGGAAAACGGCTGATGCTGGAAGACAGCTCAGAAACCTTTTCACTGCGGATCACTTCACTAACATCTGTTTCATTGCACCAGATCTGACTGGAACTCATTTTGATTTGAGTCTTTGCCCCAAGGTTAATCAGTTCTTCTTCTTCTTCTGTAAAATTTAGCTGTTGCCAACGCCAGGCCAAACAGCGAAACATCGCTCCTGTATCGACATATAAACCTCCAAGCCTTTCGGCCAGTAACCGTGAAAGGGTACTTTTCCCAACCCCGGAAGGACCGTCTATGGCTATCACCAGAAAATTCATGGCGATGGAAAAATCATACAATGTTTCACGTGAAACAATCATGTTTCATGGTTCAGGTTACTCCAATAACTTGAGCCGACGTTTGATTTCCTGTTGTCGGGTTTCATCTTTGAAATCCTTTAACATTTTCTGAAAAATGGTTTTCGCTTCCCGGATGCGTTTCAGCTTTTGATAGCTTTGAGCGATTCTCAGACTGAGTTTATATTTCTGTTTGGAACTAAGGTTTTTGTCGAGATAATTCACTTTCAAATCTGAAGAAAGCGCTCTTCGGTATTTTCCCTGCTCAAAAGCAGCCAATCCTTTTTCTCTCAAAATACGGAGATGATAATTCTGCTTTTGATCCGGAATATCCTCCATCAGCCGCAGCGCCTGGTTTAACCACTGTTCTGCACTTTGATAATCTTCAAGAAGATTATATTCCTCTCCAATTCGGGTCACCAGTTCGAGACGCTGAAGCGGATCGAGTTCTGGATTTCGAACCGCTAACCGTTGATTAGCGACCAATTTCTCGAGGTAGTGCTTGGCTTGTTCGGGTCGATTCTTTCGGAAGGAATAATTTCCAAGCATTAGCAGTAGTTCATTGGCATATTCACTTTGGTCATCCTCCTTTAAGTAAGCATTGCCACGAGCTTCAAAAGCTTCGAACTCATTCAGTAGATAATGAATTTTGATCAAGCGAAAGCGTATGAAGGGGAGTTGACCTGCTGGAGGACTGAAAAGAGCCTGTTCGTAATGAACATAAGCCTTGGCTAGATTTTCAGTCTGATAGAGGGCATTGGCCCGTTGAAGATGCAAATAAGCCTGGTCTTTTGTGGCTGCGAGATTCAGCCCAAGCCGGCTGGTTTCTAGGATTCCCTGCTGGTCTCCCAGTTTTTCGAGGATTCTCAAATGCAATTGAATCAATGAAAAATCGGGTTGGTGGCGGAGATCTTTCCTAAGCAGTTCATCGGCCTTTTTCAATTCCCCCATAGCCATGAGGTTACGGACCTGAAGGTTGATGACCGGAACTGAATCTTGAAGCGGATTGAATTTTTCCCTGAGTTCAGAAAGGACCGCCTGGGCTTCCACATGATTTTTTTGCTGAAAGAGGGCTTCTGCCAGAAAAAGTAGGCTCTGCTCCAGGTATGGAGATTCTGGAAGATTCGATTTTAACCTCCTGAAAACCCTGGAAGCCTGGCTCCAATTCGATTGTTCAAGATGAATTCGCCCCTGAAGAAAGATGCTGTCATCGCCCCTTTCCAAACTTTCATCTATCTGCCTAAGTGCCATCAATGAGCGGATTGGATCCTGTTTTTTTTCATGCAGCACAAGTGCATACCAGAAATGATATTCTGCTCGGTAAGAAGATTCTGGGTAGGAAGCCAAAAGTTGTTCCAAATGTTGTTCTGCCCTTTCAAAATCCTGAACCTCCAGCTCGATCAATACCCGATGATAAAGGGCTCTTTCCCGGACAACAGGAAATCGATCCGCCAACGCATGGGAGATCTGGTATAATTTGTATGCCTCGTCCCTGCGGTCCAGCATTCTCAGAGCATGGGCACGTATCAACTGGCCCTCTGACTTCCAATCACGCCAAAATTGTTCATCAAATTCGAATGAAATTAGAAATTCATATTGAAAGTCCTTTCCTGCATGACGATAGATTTCCCTCAATACAAGACTGCGAAGAAGATCATCCTTCATCTTTTCCCAGGATTCCTGGATACCTGAATAATCCTGAAGCCTCTGATGAACACGTATCCTAGCCAGAATGGGGAGGTCACTGTTGCTTCGGGAAAGGTCTGTTAACTGGCCAACCCATGTTCTGGCCAGGTTGAGTTGTTCAAGTTCTATTGCCGCATGGATTCCCATCAACAGCAGGTTTTCATAGATAAAAGCAGGGAACACTTCCTGGGCTTTTAGAGAATCAGTCAGCATTTTTACAAGCGAGTTCCACTCAGCCTCACGGTAATGAATTTGCGCAAGCCAGAGTGTCGGTAGACGGTTCTCGGGGTAACGTTTTTCCACCTGTTTCAGCAAAATCTTCACTTCAGAAGTTCGCTTTTTCTCTAGAAGGGCATACACCTGAAGCTCCAGAAGTTTCAGTTGAATTCCTCGCTCTTGAGTAGCTCCCATCGTTTGTTCAAGTTGAGGAATGACACTTTCTATGGTTTTCTTTTGTTTCAACTCGATCCAAATCCTTGTGAAACGTGAACGGTCCAGAAAATCCTTGCGGAAAGGAAATTTCACCGCGGAAGCTTCTGTCTCAAACGTTTTCAACCGCTCTAAAGCCGCGTCTAACTTACCATCCAAGGCCAGCAGCTGGCCTGACCAGAAAAGTGAAGGGGCATACCAGGGGGTCTCAGGATAGGATTCCTGGACTTGACGAAAATGTTGAAGAGCCTCCGTCGGACGTTCCGTGTAATAGGAAGCAATGCCTTTCTTAAAAAGCTTACCACCCCTGTCGAGCCAACTTGGGTCTTCAGGAAGAAATCGAGTACTTTTCCATTCAGGAAGCCGAGGGAGAGTCAGCGGAGAAACTCGAATAAGGGGCACTTCCTTGAGCTCAGGAAGATCCAACCCTGAAATTTGGATCGGGAAATTCCCAGAACGACTCTTAAATGTACGTTCCAAGCCCTGCGAAAACACAGTACAAACCATTTGATAAACTATAATAATTAGTATTATCAGTATTTTAAACATATGATTAATAATACATTTTAACAAAATTTGAATTGCTATTTATATTTTCTAAAATCACTTATGAATTGCTATATATGACATATCTTTTTCTGGTTATGACTGTAAAGAGTGAAATCTGATCAAGTCATGTTGAGTTTGTTCAAGATCTTCTGCAGACAAATCAAGATCATACTGATAATCTTTCATGCCATGCTCATACCGCGGATCATAGTATTTTTCCAACAGGATTTGGATGAATTCCTCAAATTTTTCTTGAACGAGGCAATTTCTCAGATGCTCGACCATACTTTTGCCTAGGGATTCCCTGAGGGTTGGCAAGATTTCTTCGATTTGCAGTAGTGTCTTTTCATCACGGGGATGGTATTCATCAAGAATACGGCGGACTCGGGTTTCCATCGAAGCCTTGAGCAGAACCTTTTTACCTTTTTTCATTGCCTCGGCAAAAGCTTCAGGAATGAACACCCTTCCCACCTTTCGGCTTTCACCCTCGACAAATATCAGCTGCTTTTTAGGTTTATCAGAGATTTGCGAGTGGAAGAGGGCTTCAAAATTTTTCTGGGTTCTTGGTTGGAGGTGAACGGCACCAAAGATTGAACTTCGATGCTGAGCGAGGTCTTCCAGGTCAAGGCTGTCGGGAAGGGAGCGGATTAGAAGAGTTTTACCCACCCCAGTGCGACCGTGAAGTACAATCAACGAAGGCCTGTAACCTTTCAGGAATTCCAGGACATGCCTCCGATAAGCCTTGTAACCTCCTTCCAACTGCTGAACCCGGAAACCCTCACTTTTCAAAAATCGGGTCAAGGATTTAGATCTCATTCCTCCCCGGGCGCAGTAAATGGTGAGCAGCTTTGACTGGAGCGGTCTCAGTGAACCTAGAAAATGTTCCAGTTGAGGAGCTATGAGGGATGTTCCCCTTTGAATTGCTGCATCTTTACCAACCTGACGGTATAGCGAACCGATCAAGGAGCGTTCCAACTTGTCAAAAAGTGGATGATTCAGTGATCTGGGAATTGCCCCTTGATGATATTCTTCTGAGGTCCTGACATCAATCAGGGTATTAAAAGGCTGAAGTGCCTCTGTAACACAAACGCTTGGGAGTTGTCCTTGCAGGAAGGTTTGCAGTGGAGACTTCCTCCCTGGTTTTTCTGGGTATTTCAAGCGTCTGAAGATTCTGCTGCCTCCTCAGATTCAGATTCTGGAAGCAAATGATGGATTTGACGCAGGCGGGTATCAATCTCCTCTGCCATTTCCGGATGCTCTGAAAGAAAACGGATGGTATTGTCTCTTCCCTGTCCCATACGTTCCTTGTTGTAGGAAAACCAAGTTCCGCTTTTATGAATGATGTCGGCAGAAACCGCCAAATCCAAAAGCACCCCCATGATGGATATTCCTTTGCCATAAATCAGGTCCAGTTCGGTCGAACGAAAAGGAGGTGCGAGTTTATTTTTGACAACCTTGACCCGGATTCTATGCCCCAGTACCTCATCGGCAGATTTGATTTGGGTTGTTTTCCGGACATCAAGCCTTACGCTTGAATAAAATTTGAGGGCATTCCCACCCGTGGTCGTTTCCGGATTGCCAAAGACAACTCCAATTTTGGAACGTAACTGATTGATGAAGATGAAAATGGTGTGTGACTTGGAAACCGATCCTGTCAGTTTTCGCAATGCCTGGGACATCAATCGTGCATGAAGCCCCATATGGGAATCACCCATGTCACCGTCCAGTTCGCTTTTCGGAACGAGTGCGGCCACCGAATCGATGACGACGACGTCTAATTTCCCGATTCTTACCAACTGTTCGGCAATCTCCAGTGCTTGTTCACCGTAATCAGGCTGGGAGACCAAAAGATCTTCAACCTGGACTCCCAGGATCCTTGCGTTGTTACGGTCAAAAGCATGTTCAGCATCAATGAATGCAGCAATCCCTCCAGCTTTCTGAACCTCTGCAATCGCACACAAGGCCATTGTGGTTTTGCCTGATGCTTCCGGACCATAGATTTCGATGATTCTCCCCCGGGGATAACCCCCGATGCCCAGTGCGATGTCCAGGCCAAGATTGCCTGAACTGACCACTGGAGTCCCCGTCACCGAGGAGGCATCCATCCTCATGATCGCCCCCTTCCCAAACTGACGCTCAATCTGTGAGAGCGCTGTTTCCAGATCTTTCTTTTTTTCTTCGTTCCACATAATACCTCATTCCATGAGATGATGTATCTTCGTCATTGACCGATTTGAATGAATTTGATGCTAATTCTGATCAGTCAAAGTCGCAATCCTTATTGGCACTTGAAATGGGATTGGGACACCAGAAACAAAATGAATTCAGGATAACTTTTAAATGATAAAAAATATATTTAATCATTAATGATCAAACACACATTTACATATTGTTTTTTTTACCACCTAATTTTTTTGAAATATCCTTTGATGATTCCTAAAGTAATGATATAATTCATAAAATTTTTCGATTCTCTCTTTTATGGTGTTGGCAAACAGTTTGGAGTCATTTGCTTGGTGTTTGCATGGCATTATGCTATTCCCCTGATTTGATTTCCAACATTCATCATTGGTCGGAAAAAGAGGGTTTTCTCCGAACTTGAATTGGCATGGGCTGAAGCCAGTTCCAATCCCAAAGTCACAGTTTTATTTGATCAGCCAGACCATACAAAATCATTAATTATTAAAACCAAGAAGATCATGCGTAGAATATTAGTCACTGGGGGTGCAGGATTTTTAGGATCGTTTCTTTGTGAAAAACTGCTGGGGGAGGGACATGAGGTTCTGGCTCTGGATAATTTCTATACGGGTAGTCGAAAGAACATTAAACATCTGCTGGATGATCCTTATTTTGAACTGATCCGGCACGATATTGTGGAACCAATCCTTCTTGAGGTGGATTGGATTTTCAACATGGCCTGTCCCGCTTCTCCAGTCCATTACCAGTACAATCCGGTAAAAACGGTAAAGACCAGTGTGATGGGAGCCATTAACATGCTTGGTCTAGCCAAGCGTGTTCATGCCAGAATCCTGCAGGCCTCAACTTCAGAAGTTTATGGGGATCCCGAAATCCATCCCCAAAAAGAAAACTATTGGGGATCAGTGAATCCGATCGGTCTTAGAAGCTGCTATGATGAAGGCAAACGCGTCGCAGAAACCCTGATGATGGATTACCATCGGCAAAACCAAGTCGACATCAAACTGGTTCGTATTTTCAATACTTACGGGCCTCGCATGCACATTAATGACGGCCGGGTGGTCAGTAATTTCATCGTTGCTGCACTGAAGCAAGAACCCCTTGAAATATTTGGTGATGGAGAGCAGACACGATCTTTTTGTTATGTCAGTGATTTGATCGAAGTGATCCTAAGGATGATGAAAAAAGACGATTTCATCGGCCCGGTCAACATCGGCAATCCCGGTGAGTTCACCATACGGGAACTTGCCGAAAAAGTTCTCCAATTGACCGGATCACGTTCTAAAATCATGGTCAGGGAGGAGCGTTCCGATGATCCTGTTCGTCGACGTCCGGATATTTCGCTGGCTCGTGAAAAACTGGGCTGGGAGCCAACAGTCCCCTTGGAAGAGGGGCTTCGAAAAACCATAGAGTATTTCGAAAAGGTTTTGCTGGAAACATAAATTCAATGTTTGAATCAAAATTCATCCTTCCATTACGCCAACTGAACCTGCGTAGCATTTATTTACTATTATTGTTTTTGCTTCTTGCAGGAACTCTGATGGCTGCACCCAAGTTCTTGGAGCCTCTACTCAGCTACGATACGGCGGATCCTGTCACAGCCATTGCGTTCACAGCAGATGAAGCGCTGGTGGTACTTGCACTAGAAGAAGGTGAAGACAGTTTGCTGGAACTCAGAGAAGTTAATTCGGGTAAAGTAATTCAACGGTTCCGTTCTCCAGATAACCCTGCAACAGAGCTTGTATTTGATTTTCGTCAGCGTTTGCTTGCTCTATCAGGGCTGAAACGTATTGAGCTTTGGGATCTTGAGTCAGTAGAAACGGAAACAGATCCATCCATGATTTCACAATCAAGGATTTGGCAGAAGGAGGTCAAGTCTCCGGCGAAAATGAAGTTCAGCCAAAAGACAGCAAAACTGCGTTGGACCGAAGGCATGGAATTAAAGGAAATCCCAATTAGGCCTCCCTTTATTGAGGCCGAAGTCTGGACGGGATTGGAAGGATCCAAAGAATTAGAAAACTTCCAATTTGATGCGGCTGAAAAGATCCTGGCCCTCACTGAAAAGGGAAATACTCAAATCAGACTGCTTCAACCTTGGCAGAATCAGGTTCTTCCAAAACTCGATTATCATCATTTTCCTGTCGTGGACATGTTTTTCCTGGAGAAAGACCAGCTCATCTCCCTGGACAGGGAGCAGAATCTAGCATGGGGTAACATCAAGACCAGGATAAAAAGCTCACCAAGAAGAAAAGATGTGGATTCTCTGGAAGGACAAGCCCAAAAGCTGTTCCAAATCTATAAGGATCAGGTTCTGCTTTATACGACTTCAAACCCTGATCGAGCTCGGATTTTGGAACGGAACGGAAAAGTCTATCACACTCTTTCCTTGAGCTCATCAGGAGCAGTCAAGGTAAGTCCCACGGGTAGATACGTGATGACTGCCGATGAAGACAATCGTGTTCAACTTTTCCAAAGTGTTCTTCATCAATCTTCAGAGGATTACCTGAAAAAGCTCAACCACTATGGTGCCGAAGAAACCGCACGCAGGTTCCAAAATCAGCTTCCTGAAAATTCTGTCAGTTCCAAAGACATCAGTTGGAAAGATGAAAATAAAACCCTGAAAATCCTGGAAGAAAGTCTGAAGGTTGCTGAAACCACTCAACAGTGGCTGGAAGCAGAAAGTCTCGCAAAAGAAATCCTGATTTTGGATCCAAAAAACAGCCAAGCAAAAGCAACCCTGAAACGCTTGAAAGACAACCAGGATGGATTGATTTTGGAAAAGGGAATAAAGCTGTTGGAAGAAAAACAGTATGCTGAGGCTATATCCCTATTCAAAAAAATCAGTCAGGACAGCCCGATGCACCCCGATGCTAGAAATCTGATTGCCTCTGCGGATCGGGATGTCCAGACGGCCCTTTCCCTAAAAAATGCTGAAGAACAGATACGTATTGGAAATTGGGAAGGTGCCTCGATAATTTTGCAGCAAATCCTGGAAAACGATCCAGCAAACATACGTGCAAAACAACTGCTTGAGGATGCAGAATCAACCTATTTCTGGTCCAGGATAGAGAATACATTTTATCTAGTGTTGATAATTTTGCTCGCATCGGCAGGGTTATGGTGGCTCTACCGAAAAAGGCAGCAGTTGGGATCTGTGTTTTTCAATAACAATGAAGAACCTGTCAGCCTCAAAACTTTCCCCAATGTGAATCTCAAAGAGGAGACACCCGATACACCCAGTCCGGATGAGAATAGGTTTACCGAGACACTGAGTAAAACTTCCGAATTCCTCAATCTTGCAAAAAAACGTGATTTTTCAGGAGAGCATGCGACACGTCTTATGGATTTCGAGGCCGAAATTAAAATCATTTCTGGAAAAGCCCATGAACCGGATGCAGATTTTAAAAGACTCAATACCCAGTTGATGGTACTCATGCAGACCCTCAGAGGATTGAAATTCAAGGGGCGCCCTCAACAACAAAAACAGAAATCAGGGAACAAGAAAAAAGAATCGAAAGCGGACCAGCAGAAGGAAAATTATTATCAACTGCTTGGGGTGAAACCTTCAGCTTCTGAGAGTGAAATCAGAAAAGCCTACCATCAAAAAATCAAGGAGTACCATCCGGACAAGCATCAGACCACAGAATTTGAATGGGTTCGTGAACAGGCCGCCAGCATGAGCCAAGATCTTACCAAAGCCTACGAAACCTTAAGCGATCGCTCTTCCCGTGAGCGTTATGATGCTACCCTGATTTGAGTGTGAATACATTTTCAAACAGTTTCCTCTTTTCTCCTTATTGAAATCTCGATGCTTCAACCAAATTTTCCCAAAGAACTGATCCTGCTCATGCAGGGAATCCGAGATCTAGGTGGTCAGGCCTTCATCGTGGGAGGAGCTATAAGAGATTTTCTCCTAAACAAAGATTTTCCAAAAGACCTGGATATTGAAGTTTTTGGGGTCGAGATTTCCGTACTGGAAAATCTGCTCTCCAAGACAGGGAAACTCTCTAAAGTTGGAAAAAGCTTTGGCGTCCTAAAATTGAAACTAGATGACCGTGAATATGATTTCAGCCTTCCAAGGGAGGAATGGAAAACAGGGAGTGGACACCGAGGATTTCAGGTCAGAACCTTAACCTCCCTGGCCTATCCAATCGCAGCCTTGAGGAGGGATTTTACTATTAACAGCATCGCTTATGATCCTCTTAGCCATCAGTATCTGGATCCATTCCAAGGCAAAAGGGATTTAGAAAGGAAGACGCTTCGACATATTGGTACCTCCTTTTCGGAAGATCCTTTAAGGGTTTTGAGAGCGATGCAGTTTTCTGCAAGATTTGAATTCCGGGTCGCACCTGAGACGATTAGGCTGTGCCGGAAATTGGACCTTGGTGAACTTCCAAAGGAACGCATTTTTGAGGAATTCAGGAAACTCCTGCTGCTTTCGGAAAAACCCTCTACGGGTCTGGAAACGGCTCGCAAACTTGGAGTTTTAGATTTCTTTCCAGAACTCAAAAAATTGCATGGAATTCCTCAAGATCCTCAATGGCATCCTGAAGGGGATGTCTGGACTCATACCTTGCGGGTTTTGGATGCTGCCTCAACATTAAAAACGGGAACGGATTCCAAAGACCTGGAACTGATGCTCGCAGCTCTCTGTCATGATTTTGGCAAAGAACCCACCACCTCATTGGTTAATAAACGCTGGCGCAGCCATTCTCACGATGAAATGGGTTCTGTTCAGACCGGAATTTTTTTGGAACGTTTGACCCGTGAGTTGCCACTAATCAGAAAGGTCCAGCAACTGGTGCTGGACCATTTGCGTCCCCATCAGCTATACAACGATAGGGACCGAGTCAGAAGTCCTGCCATAAGGAGGTTGGCACTTAGAGTTCCCATCAAAGATCTGGTACGCTTGGCCCATGCGGATTATCTGGGTATAATTGAAGTAAATGACAGACAATATCAATTTCCCGCTGGGGAATGGCTACTTGAAGAAGCCTCTAAGCTTTCCGTTCACGAAAGGCCTCCACAACCTTTCCTTAAAGGACGACACCTCCTTGAACTAGGAATGAAACAAGGTCCGTCCATGGGCTCTCTCTTGGAAAAAGCTTTCGATGCGCAAATCAATGGACAAATAAGATCGCTGAAGGAGGCCCTCGATTGGGCGAAAACCATGCTACCTCAAGAATCCCTGGCGGGAAAAAACCACTCTGAAGAAACCCAAAACGAGAATCAACTGATCCCGCATGAGTCATAAAACTTTGGCCAACAATCGACGCGTAAGGCACGAATACATGATTCTGAAAACGCTGGAAGCAGGTATAGAGTTGCGCGGCACGGAAGTGAAAAGCATCCGTGAAGGAATGATCAACCTATCCGAAAGTTACTGCAAGATCGACGATCGAATGCAGGCTTTTCTGCTGAATGCTCATATTTCCCATTACCATTTCGGTAACCGTCATAATCACGACCCGCTACGCAAAAGAAAGCTTCTGTTGCATCGTCACGAAATTAAAAGGCTCTATGGGCAATTAAAGCAACAGGGATTGACCTTGATACCCCTGAAAATCTATCTCAAACAAGGCCTGATCAAATTGGAAATCGGCCTGGGTAAGGGCAAGAAACTGCACGACAAACGCGACACCATGAAAAGGAGAGAGGCTCAACGTGAGGTCGAGCGCAGTCTGAAGGAGAAGTGATCCATCAAGCGGATGAAAAAAGCCGAATCGTATCATATTCCTGACTCACTAGAAATGCAGTGGCTGGCCTTGAGCCTCGTATCAGGTTTGGGCTATCGGTCAATACAGAGGCTGCTGGATTCAGGAAAAACTTTGGCAGACATGCTTCAGGCTACTCCCGGGGCACTGATCCGGGACTTGGGCATCAAGGCCGAATTGGCGCGAAAGATATCATCCGCGGCACATGCCAGCGGTTACCTCATGGAAAAACGACTTCTTCAGGAAAGTCCGGAGATTCGGCTGTATTGTCCAGAGTCTGAGGCATATCCTTTGCAGTTGAAAGAAATAGAGAGTCCACCCGGTGTTTTGTACTGGAAAGGAATCGAAGGTTTGGCTGAACAACCCTGCCTTGCCTTTGTCGGTTCTCGTGCATGCAGCGGCTACGGACTGAAACATACGAAGCGTCTCATCCATGAACTGGCTGAGGCACAACCTGAACTCGTTATTGTCAGTGGAATGGCCAGGGGTATTGATACCGTTGCCCATGAAACAGCGCTTGAAGCAGGATTGAAAACGATTGCTGTATTAGCTGGTGGTTTGAATCATCTTTATCCTCCGGAAAACAAACATCTGGCAACTAGAATCCAAAAAAAAGGTGCATTGATAACGGAATTTCCTATGGCGGTCAAACCATTAGCAAAACATTTCCCTATCCGCAATCGGGTCATCAGCGGCCTCTCACTGGGAGTCGTTGTCAGCGAAGCCAGATTGAAGAGCGGAGCCAATATTACTGCTGCATTTGCCCTTCAGCAGAATCGGGAGGTCTTTGCTTTGCCGGGACAGGTTGATTCAGAGGCAAGCGCCGGCACCAACCGGCTCATATCGCGTCAACATGCAAAGCTGATCACGAGAGCAGATGAAATTTTGGAAGAACTTCAGTTTGGTCAAGCAAAAACCAAGCAGCCTCTTTTGCCACTTTTTCAGGCCCCAAAGGTGATCAAGCTGAACCAGTTCTCTGAACTGGAAAAGACAGTGCTGAAGTACATCGAAAAAGGAATCGAGGAACTCAATGACCTTCATGTCGAAACTGGTATTTCTATGAGCCAGTTGCAGGGAGTGATGCTGGAATTAGAACTTAAAGGAATCATTCAACAGAATCATTCCAGCTATTATTCCATCAAGGAAAACATTGTATTCCAAAAAGATAAAATATAGATATAATCAAAAACTTTTCCAATGAAGAAACTGGAAACCATCATCTATATTGTAGGCCCCAAACGTAGTTGGGAATTTCAGGCAAGGCATGTGAAGAGGATATTCCTGTTCATTTTGCTTGTCATCCTTGGCCTTGGAGGCACGATCGGATATCAGGAATATGATCACCTCCAGGCTCTCAAAAAAGCTGATGTAAAACTGGATCAGGAAAATCTGAAAAATGAAAAATTGCTGGCCCTGATTGCAAGAATCCGAGAGGAGGGAATGAAAGATAATCCCTCTGTAACCACCACTACTGATGTTGATTTGAGCAAACAGCAAAAATTGAACGAGCAACAGTCCATCCTGATTGAACAACAGAGGAAGGAACTGGGCGACCTAAAAGGAGTGCTGACACAAAGAGAACGAGTCATCCAGCAATTTCAGCTGGAAAAACAATCTACCAAAGATCAAGTCATCAACCTCCAGGAAAAACTTCGCATATCCCAAGAAAATTTTGAACAGACCAACCTTGAAAAGCAAACCACCCAACAACGTGTTCAAGAAATTGAACAAGAACTTGCTGAAGTCAGGAAATCCCTGGAAACATTAAAACAAAAAAACACAGCAAAGAAAAAATTAGATAAGATATCCACTCAATCAGGCTCTGTAATTAATGTCAGTAACCTAAAAATCAAACGTTCTGCATCTAAAATCCAAGTTTCTTTCCAAATCAACAACCAAACTAAACAAAGACAAAGTGGGCGGGTTGGAGTTTATATCACATCAAACGAGAACGCCAAAAAACCCATGCCTTATTCTTCTGGTAAAACCCAATCCTTCGGAATTCGAAGGTTTAAGAGCATCGTAAAAGAACTCGTTGATGACAAATCTGGAGAACAGATTCGTATCATTGTTTGGAACTCAAAAAGGAATACGGTCCTCGATGAAGTGTTCCGAATTCCTAACTGATCTTCTTACCATTTTTCTACTTTTCCCAGTTTTTTTCTGATGGAAACTTCCCTACTAGAACTTGTGGGGATCGGTAAACGCTTTGGTTTCCATCAGGTACTTCGTGACATAGACCTGGTTCTAAACGATGGCGAGTTTGTTCTGGTGCTTGGAAACAACGGCGCAGGCAAATCAACGTTGTTGCGCATCCTCTGCCTTTTGATGAATCCAAATGTGGGAGAGATGCTTCATAGAAATATCCCTCTCAAAGAACAACGGACTGCTTGGCTGAAACAAACCGGCGCCCTCTCTCATGAATCCCGTTTCTATAGTGATTTGACGGCAAGGGAAAATCTTAAAATTTACGGGACGCTTTATGGAGAACATGACCTCGATTTTCGGGTAGATGAAGTCCTAAAACAATGTGATCTGATTCATGCTGCAAATCTTCCAGTAAGAGCATACAGCAGTGGAATGAATAAAAGACTTATGATCGGCAGGCTCATCCTACTAAAGCCCCAGTTCCTGATCCTGGATGAGCCTTTCACTGGGCTTGATCAAAAATCACTGGATTGGTTCAAAAACTACCTCCAAGACTTTCATCAAAACGGAGGAACAGTGATGCTCGTGACGCATCAACTCGAACTCGGGCTCGATTTAGCCACAAGGGTCCTGTTTCTTCATCGGCAAACGATCCTGCATGATATGAAAGCCAACTCGCTTAACGCCGAGGACTGCCAAGCTATATTAGAGGGGTGACTCATTTTTGCACCACCATCCATCGGCAGACAGATTTTGAAATTTGTCTGAAGATACCTATTAAAGAAATCATTTTCGAGCATCAATCCTTAAGCCGTCTTGGGGAACTGGATACAGCCACTATCTTGGAGATGCTGGAACGCTGGAAAAAAGTTGGACGAATAGCTCTACTGCAATGGGACCTGCTTCATGATGAAAAATCCTTTCAGGAGGCCATCGGGGTTTTAAAAGAGCTTCCACTGGAAAAATTTTTCGCCATCCGGGTACAGGACCTTGGTGCAGCAAATTGGCTTCGAAAACATCACAGCAATCTCAAACTGCAATGGATCGTTGAAGGCAGCAACCACAATCTAAAAGGGTTGCTGCGCTGGTCGGAATTTTTAAAACCGCAACTCGACCGTTTGGTGCTATCCAGTGAAATCCCTGAGTCTGTTTTAAAGAGGTGCTTTACGGAACTTCCCCAGGGCTGTGAAATTCTCGGAATCGGACGTGTTCTTCTTTTTTACTCGCCCAGACACCTGCTGAGCTCTCTGAATGAAACTAACGAAAAATCTCCTGGAATGCTTAGCGTATCTGTTTCCACTGAAGAAACTCCGCAGCGAAAATTGGCAACCATTGAAAGCAAACACGGAACATTTTTATTTTATGACCGAGACCTTTTCTTGCTCGAACATTTTTCCAGACTGAATGATTTCGGCCTTCAGGCTTTCAGGCTGGATTTACGCCATGTGGGAATGCAATGGTTGCCATCGATCATCAATACCGACCCCGAAGATAAAGCATCCATAACGAAACTGAAAAAGGAATGGCCCAGCAAAACCTTTCAAGGTTTCTTCCGTGCCAACCGAACGGACAAAGCGTTGAAGCGAATGAAAAACCCCTTTAGGCAGGCCGGATCATCCAGACCTGTTGCGGAAGTTTTGGAAGCTTCCAAAAACCATCATCTCGCATTACTCATCAAACAAAGCATCAGATCCGGCGTTCAACTTTGGGGGGTCACTCCGGAAGGCCGGATTCTAGCACTGAAGAGCAACCAACTAACTGACATCCAGTATAATCATCTCGAAGCGGCTGAACCCGATCAGGTCGTGCTGATTCCCCATGAAAAATATGCTGTACCAAAAACTCTTGTTTATTCTGTCAAACCAAATTTTGACTGAAGCAGATAAGCACTTGGACTCCTCCTCAAACTGTGATATTTTCGTTAGCGTTTCCAAGATCCAGCCAAGATGAAGCTTATTAAAGTTGATTCCTGGTTTATCAAAGGATTACCTGTTTCGAAAAAATAATTAAGACCCCCTCAGCAAGAATTTTCATTACAAAGGGTAGCCATGACCAATCAAGAAACTCTCATTCAAGAAATCCAGGATGAGATTGCAGCAGACATGTCTGAAAGGCAAAGTGTGATCGAATCAGCACAGGCAAAAGACAAAGAGATTCAAGCTCGTATGGACCGAGGTGAAATCGGAATCAGCCATGGTTCTGATAACGTCGTCGCACTTTTGATGTTTATGCTGGCAACTGTCGTGACTCTGCTGGCGTTGTTTTTTGTTTTTCAAATCAATCCGGCCCATTACCAACCTTAATTTCATTCATCTGAGACTCGACTTCTCCCAGTTGAACACCCAAGCAGTAAGAGGATGCCGCGCCGTGTGATGGTGCTTGGGGTGGGCTCATTTGCCCATGCCGTGATGACGATTCTTGAGGAATCGGGTGCAGAAATCTGCTGTTACCTCACCAGGGGTTATGGTCACTATGGCCCCTCTTTGGCCGGTACCGTTTTTGACTCTGAAAAGCATCCCTCACCCCTGCCACTGATCGAATCATTTCAGCCAGATCTGATTGTTCCCATGTCCATAGCCTGGGCTGAAAAAACCTGGGCTGAAGGAATGGGAACAAAACCCATTTTAAGCCCCGTTGGCAAAGCCATGCAGATTGAGATTTCTCGTAGTTTTGCTGCAAAAATGTGCAAAAAGTTCGGTGTTCCGGTTCCAGAATTTTTTCATGCAGACTCCAGAGAGGAGGCCATTGAAATCATTAACGATAATCCTCGTCCTTATGTCCTTAAAAATCCAACCTGCTCCCCTTTCAGCCCCGTACATACCATAGTTTGTGAAACAGTCGAAGACACCCTAGGCTGGATCAAAAGAATAGATGATTCTGAAGGGGTGTTTTTACAAGAGTATATTGGAACAGCTGAAGCTGGTCATTTTGTTTTCATCAATGAAGGTGAAATACAAAGTTTGGTCACGAATCAGGAATACAAACGCAGCTTTACAGGGAATATGGGACCGGTTGCAGGGGCACCACTTGGTGGCATTGCCCAAACTGATCCGGATGATCAATACGGACTTGCAGAACAATTAATTCTTCCGCTCAAACCATGGTTTTTAGAGACAGGTTTTCGTGGTCCACTTCAAGTCACAGCAATTCAAAAGGAAGGAAAATGGCATGCGATCGAATACAATATAAGACTTGGTGTCACAACAGCAGCATTGATGCTGAGAATGTTAGAAGATCCCTTAACAAATATGATCGATTTAGTGGAAAATCGAAAACCTTCTATAAAATGGAAAAGTGGTCATAATTATGGCTGCACCCTGACCTTGGCTGGTCAGGGATACCCCTTTGTAGTGCCATTCATTCCCAGTCTTCCAGTTGATGTGAAAACCCCCTTGGATTGTGATTTATGGTGGAATGAAGTCGATATAGAAAATGAAAGTCTTTGCATGGCTTCACACCAGAATTTAGACATGGGGCACCGCGTTTGTGATGTCAACGCATTTTCTGAAAATTTAACCGATGCGATTAAAAAAGTTTATCAAAATATCGAAAAGATACGTTGTCTTGGAAGCTACTACCGACTCGATTTGGGGCAATCACTTTGGCCTCCTGGTAGAGGATTTTAAAATTTGATCATGAATCCATTAATGCTATCAGAATCAATTGATTACAAACTTCCGGAAGAAAAAGAAAAATCCGGATATGTAGAAAAAAAATTCGACGAAATAGCTAAGAAATATGATCTGTTCAATGATCTGATTACATTTGGAATGCATCGTTACTGGAAAAAATTTGTTGCAAAGAAAACTGGTTTGGCTCCCGGAGAAAAGTGCTTAGACCTTTGCACCGGGACAGGTGACATCGGTCGTGCTGTCTTAAAATATCAACCACAGGCATCGGTAACAGCCCTCGATTTTTCATCAGAGATGCTGGCTTTGGCCCGCGAAAATCAGAAAAAATCCCGCGATACTTTAAGATATTTGCGAGGAGATGCCATGGCGCCTCCCTTTCCCGAAAACCATTTTGACGCAGTGACTGTGGGTTATGGACTGCGAAATGTATTAGATCTTCAAGTATGTCTGAAAAATATTCTCTCCATGCTCAAACCTTCCGGAGTTCTGATCAGTCTGGATGTTGGAAAAGTAGGATTGCCGGTGATTGCAGAATTGAACCAGTTTTATTTTTTCAAAATCGTACCCTTAATTGGAAAATGGTTGATGCCCGGGCAGGAAATGTTTGACTATCTTCCGCACTCATCCCTGGAATATCCAGACCAAGAAAATCTAAAGAGAATCCTTCTTGATGTAGGGTTTCACCAAGTGGATGTGTTTGACTTCGTTTTTGGCGCATCCACGGTTCATGTTGCCTATAAAGCTGCAAACACCTGAAGGCATGCTGAGAGTGCCAATTGACCCGATTATCGGTTTTAGTTAGTGTTTTTAGAAGAGATCAATAATGTATCCACCTGCAAGGCTGATTTTCTTACAAGAACAGAAGAAATGGTTATTTTAAATTATCAATTTATATCAATAATTTAAGCTCAATATGACTCTTCCTGATTTTGGAACTTTGTTTTTTTGATCAATCCTATGCTCGCTTCTCCTCAATTCAAAAATACAGAAGAACTTCCTTCTTTGGCCAAATCATCCAACAAGATCATTGAGCAGTTGGATTTGCTGATGCAAACCCAACAAAGAAAATCGTTGGGTGGAGAAGGAATAAAACGGATTGAAGCTTATACTTCAATGCAGGATCCACTGCTTTGGTTGCACTCTCAAAAAGCTGATAAAAAAACTTTTTGGAGAGGACGAGATGGAGAAGAAAATATTGCAGGCATTGGAGAAACCCTGGTTTTTGAAAGCGAGCATGGAAACTCCAGCGAGCTGATGTTGCAGCGACTCCGTCGACTGCTTTCCAGCTCTTCGGAAGGTGTCAGGATTTTTGGAGGAATGCGGTTCAATCTTTCTTCAGGCTCCGTTTCAGAAGAATGGCATTCATGGAAACATTCCCGTTTTATCATTCCTGAGATCGAACTGATCAGTACCAAGGAAGGAACCCGGCTGGCCTGTAATGTGAATCTTGCAGAGCTTGGTGATACCCGACGAATGCAGGAACTGAAAAAACTACTTTCAGGATTAACAGAAGCACGTTCCACAGATTCTTCCGGGTCAACCTTCCATTACCTCAACAAAAGCCAAAACCCCGGTTATGAAAAATGGTGCGACAATGTCAATCAAGCACTCTCTGAAATTCATTCTGGTTCACTGCAAAAGATTGTTCTCGCCAGGAAAGCAGAATATCAAATGCAAATGGCTTACGATCCTCTGCAGATCCTTCTTAATTTAAGAGATCGGGCACCACATGCTTATCAATTTTGTTTCCAGATAGACATAGATCATGCCTGGTTAGGCATCAGCCCGGAACGCCTATACCGTAGGCAGTTGAGAAAAATAGAAACAGAAGCCGTGGCAAGCACACGCCCACGTGGACTAGGTCCTGGGGAGGACAAAAAACTTGCCATGGAACTACTTCAATCCCAAAAAGAAGTTCGAGAACACGAACTTGTGCTGGAAAGAATCGAAAACTTGCTCAGCCAGTTATGTGACAAGACAACAAGGCAATCTTACCGGGAAATACTTAAATTAAGACATGTTCAGCATCTTCAAAGCCGTTTTGAAGGTCATTTGCATCCGGAACATGGAGAAGCCGCTTTGTTGACAGCCATTCATCCAACCCCTGCCGTCTGTGGAATTCCAGACGAAGAAGCTCGGTCACGGATTGAGCAATTGGAGAAATTCGATCGTGGATGGTACGCAGGACCCGTAGGTTGGTTCAGCAAAAACGGAGCCGAGTTTGCTGTCGCTATCCGTTCTGCCCTGATGGATCATCAAACTTTGAGGATTTTTACCGGTGCAGGAATTGTTCAAGGTTCCAATCCAGATTCCGAATGGGAGGAAATCAATGCAAAACTTCGCAACTGGGAATCAATTTTGGAGCCAGTGTGAGCGGCAACGCCGCATCCTGGAATACACTTTGGGGTAATTGGATCGTTGAGGAACTGATCCGTTGCGGTTTGCGGCTCTTTTGCATTTCTCCTGGTTCCCGTTCCACCCCCCTTACAATAGCGGCAGCCAGAAACCCTGAAGCAGAGATCAAGCTCATCTATGATGAACGTGCCTCAGCCTACTATGCCCTGGGATACACCCGTGCAACCGGCCTTGCAGGGGTATTGATCTGCACTTCAGGAACAGCAGCTGCCAATTTCCTACCAGCGGTCGTTGAGGCCTCAGTTGAGCAAATTCCAATGTTGATTCTAACAGCGGACCGTCCCCCAGAACTGCAGCAGACAGGAGCCAACCAAAGCATCAATCAAAATCAACTTTTCGGCTCTCATGTTCGGTGGTTTTTTGATCCCGGATGTCCCGGGCCTGAACCCTCAGGGAGTACCCTGCTATCCTGCGTCGATCAGGCTGTTCATCTTGCCCACCACCCGCTTCCTGGTCCTGTCCACCTCAACCTCCCTTTCCGGGAACCGTTTCTCTTGCAGCAAAACCAGAATCTGGATGAAGTTGCTGTTGACCCAGACCTGCAAATTTGGAAGAAAGAAAAAATTCCCTGGATAAGACATGCAACACCCAAGATCGGAACAGACGAAAAAGTTCTTAGGGAGCTAGCACAGAATCTTCCAGAAAAGGGAATCCTCAGTATTGGACGCATTCCTTCCAACGCCTATCAATCGGTTAAAAAATTTGCAGGAATACTGAAATGGCCTGTCTTTGCAGACATTTCCTCCGGCCTGCGTCTTGGATCTGGAACGCCAAACCGGATCACATATTTCGACCAACTTTTGTTAGACCAAGATTTTTTTACAACACATCTTCCGCAAAAAATTCTTCACTTGGGTTTTGCTCCTACTTCCAAACGATGGCTCAGCGTCATGGAAACCCTTCCTGCAGAAGATTTGCTCTGGATCAAGCAGGGTTCTTCAAGACTGGACCCTACCCATCGTTTCCGAAACGTTTTTGAAACATCTCTGCATGAATTCTGCAAACTGATGCTTCCATGGCTCGGAAACCGAAAAAATTCTGAATGGACCGGGCATTGGCTGGCTGAATCGGAAAGGATTGAAATACTCATGGACGAGTTTATTTCAAAACAGATTGGAATTTCGGAAATGTCGTTGACTCAGAAACTGACAGAAATCATCCCCGATACTCATGCGCTTTTTCTCGGCAACAGCCTTCCAGTCAGGGAAGTCGATTTTTATGGAAGTGGAAACGGATCTACTGTGTCGGTAGGACTCAATCGTGGGGCCAGTGGCATTGACGGACTGGTTGCTTCTGGAACCGGGTACGCCAAGGGCCTTGACCGGCCTTTGACACTCTTGCTCGGAGATCTCTCACTTTTACATGATTTGAATTCGATTCAGCTGATTGCGGAAAGCTTTCAACCTGTTGTGCTGATCGTTCTCAACAACCAGGGTGGAGGCATTTTTTCTTTTTTACCCGTTTCAGAACACCAGGATATTTTTGAAACCTATTTTTCTACACCGCACTCGCTAGAATTCGAAGAAGCCGCTAAAATGTTCGGAATGCCTTATTTTAAGCCTCATTCGATGGAAGAATTTCAAACAATCTACCTGGAACGGGTGGGTTCCAACACATCCTGCATCATCGAATTAAAAACCGTGAAAGAAGACAATGTTCGTTTGCAAAAAAAATGGACCGAGTTTCTTCTCACAAACACATATCAAGTGCAGGATCCTAGAGCATGAATCCTCAGACCTCTAATCATTATGAAAGAACAATACTGGAATAAAGCCCCGGATTTTGAAGACATCATTTACGAAAAATCTGCAGAAGGCATTGCTAAGATCACAATCAACCGCCCTGAAGTGCGTAATGCTTTCAGACCACTGACAGTGAAAGAAATGCAGCAGGCTCTTGAGGATGCCCGAGAGGACTCTGAAATTGGGGTAATCATCCTGACTGGTGCGGGCGACAAGGCTTTTTGCTCCGGAGGCGACCAGCGTATCCGAGGAGATGCGGGATATCAGGATTCCGGAACGGGTCATCTCAGGCTCAATGTGCTTGATTTCCAGAGACAAATTCGCAACTGCCCCAAACCGGTGGTAGCGATGGTGGCTGGCTATGCCATTGGCGGAGGGCACGTACTCCATGTGATGTGCGATCTCAGCATTGCTGCAGATAATGCCATTTTCGGTCAAACCGGTCCCAAAGTCGGTTCTTTTGATGGAGGTTATGGTTCCAGTTACCTTGCACGAATCGTCGGCCAGAAAAAAGCCCGTGAAATCTGGTTCCTATGTCGACAATACGATGCACGCCAGGCACTTGAGATGGGTTTGGTGAACACCGTCGTTCCATTGGCTCAGCTTGAAGAGGAAACGATCCAGTGGTGCAGGGAGATGTTGCGTATGTCCCCGGTCGCACTCCGGTGTTTGAAAGCCGCGATGAATGCTGATTGCGACGGACAAGCAGGTCTTCAGGAACTTGCAGGAAATGCGACAATGCTTTTTTACATGTCCGAAGAAGGTCAGGAAGGACGAAACGCCTACCTTGAAAAACGTCCCCCAGATTTCAGCCGCTTCACCCGCCATCCTTGATCTTCAAGATCCCTCAGGTGGTGGCTTCTCAAAATCAATCAACTGATCCAACTTCCAGCATCCCTCTCTGGAAATCCTGGTTGTTGGCATTACGGCCAAAAACTCTTGGGGCAGGAGCAGCTCCTGTGCTGATAGGAACCGCGATGGCCTTCGAATCCGGTAAAGGGCATATGCTCTCGGCCATCGCAGCTCTCGTCGGAGCCCTTCTGATCCAGATCGGAACCAACTTGTCGAATGATTATTTTGATTACATCAAGGGAGCCGACACTGAAGAAAGGCTTGGCCCGGTACGTGCGACTCAGGCCGGCTGGATCAGTCCCCGGATCATCTTAAGAAGCAGCCTGTTGGTTTTCGCATCCGCTGTCCTGATTGGGCTATTTCTCGTCTGGCGAGGTGGCTGGCCAATCGTTCTGATCGGAATTTTATCGATCATTTTCGGCATCCTTTATACAGGAGGGCCTTATCCATTGGCCTATCATGGACTGGGTGAATTGTTTGTTCTGATTTTTTTTGGACCGGTCGCCACCTTGGGCACTTATTATGTTCAGGCCCTGGAATTCTCATCCGAAGTCTTCATTGCCGGACTTGCACCCGGACTGCTTTCAACAGCCCTGCTTGCCGTCAATAATCTTCGTGACATCCCTACCGATCTCAAAGCCCGAAAAAGAACCCTCGCGGTACGCTTCGGTTCCCGATTCGCAAGAATCGAATACATCATCTGCATCTTTGGAGCTCTCTGTATCCCCCTGCTTTTGGTGTATTTGCAAAAGCATCACTGGTTCTCACTGGCAGCATCCTTGGCCTTGCTCCCGGCTATACCCGCAATGAGGGTTGTCATCTCTGGTGACTCTGGTGCAGTGCTCAATGAAACCCTGGCCAAAACCGGAAAAGTCCTGATGATTTTCAGCGTTCTTTTTTCAGCAGGCTGGCTGATCGGTTAATCTTCATGGAACCCTTAAGCTGGAACATTTACCGCTACCGGCTTCCCTTCACCCGTCCGATGCGGATGCTGGGAAGAAACCTGACTTTCCGGGAAGGACTGGTTCTGCAAATCCTAGACACTCAGCAAAAATGTGGTGAAGGGGAAATCGCACCACTGGAGGGAGTTCACCAGGAAAACCTGGAAGATGCTGAAAGGACCCTGTTGAGCATACTTGAAGGGAAAGAGGTTTTATCTCCTGAATTTCCCTCCATCCGCTTCGGACTGGAAATGGCGTGGAATGTCTACCTTGCCAAATTTCACCACCAAAAACTCATTCCAAAAAACATTTCAGCTTTGCCGGTCAATGCACTGATGACTTCAGATGTTGAAAACATCGATGAATTTGCTCAGCATCAGAGACAATCGGGCTTCAAGGCAGTCAAAATGAAAGTCGGTGTCAAACCCATCGAAGAAGAAATCAATAGGGTGCTGACTCTGAAAAAACATCTGGCCCATCACATCTCGCTGAGGCTGGACGCAAACCGCGCATGGACTTTGGAAGAAGCACTCAAGTTTGCTTCAGCCATTGAGCATGCAGAGGTTGAATACTGTGAAGAACCCCTGAAAAATCCGGAGCAGCTTGCCTCCTTTTCAGAAAAATCGGAACTGCCTTTGGCTCTGGATGAAAGCGTTTATGAAACTGGAAATCCTGATTTCCTTCCTACAACAAATATCAAAGCCGTGGTCCTCAAACCTTCGAGGCTGGGAGGCTGGAAAAGCTGCCAAAAATGGGTTGACTGGGCTTTACAGAAAAAACTCAATGTCACTTTCAGCAATTGTTTGGAAAGCGGCATGGGACTCAACTGGATCGCCTGCATGAATGCCTCGATGGTTCCTGCCCCAACTCCAGCAGGACTGGACACGTTCCAAAATATTAAGGCCAATTTGATCGATCCTCCCTTTCAACTTACCAAGGGGCACTATTCTATATCTCAAGACTGGCCCCGTTTTTTATGCCTTAACGCTGAAAAAATAGCTTCTGGAAGACTGGATACCGATTTGCTCAAAGATTTTCAGATCAACCTAAACATCGGGTATTCAAGCTAATGAGGAAACCTGAGATGGAAGTATCGGAAGAACTGATTGAAACCGTTCTCAACCAATGGTCTGACCGGGTTTTGATTAAAACTACTGATTCCAGCCTGAGTTATTCCGAGTTCTTCAAAACCGCAGCTTCGTTTTTAGAAATACTGGATACAGAGCCCGGTGAACGGGTGTTCTTATGCAGCAACGATCAATTCTTTCTGATCAGCGCTCTTTGGGCTTTGTGGATGCGTAAATCAGTTGCTGTTCCTGTTAATCCTTCATTACCGAAAGAAAGGGTCTGGCCATTAATGAAAGGCTGTGGAAGCCGATTGTTATTAACCTCCAAAGAAAGGTTCCAGGAAGTTCCTCATGAAATCCGAGTGATGGAACCGGACCCATTGCAGAATGTCGTTTCCAGTAAAATACCTTTTGATTTCAAGATCCTGCAACCGCAGGAACCAGCTTCCATCATTTTCACTTCCGGCAGCACTGGACTTCCGAAAGGAGCCGTACTTTCCCTGGCAAATTTTTGCTTCAGCGCACTGGGAGCGAACCAGCAGATGAAACTGATCCCCGGAGACCGTTGGCTGCTCTCTATACCGCTCTTTCACGTCGGGGGACTGGGAGTCATGTTCCGTTGTCTTCTTTCCGGGGCAACCATGGTGATTCCTGCATCAAAACAATCATGGGAAGACCAGCTTCGGCAGCATTCGATCACTCATCTTTCCTTGGTTCCAACTCAGCTTCAAAGGATGATCGATCAGGAAAATGTGTTTCTACTGAAACCCCTGAAACTGATCCTTCTCGGTGGTGCGGCCCAGTCTTCACAGTTGATTGGACGTGCCCAAAGCTTGGGACTGCGACTGATGACAAGTTACGGATCGACGGAAATGTCCTCGCAGGTCGCAACCGCGAGACCGAAACGGATCCATCAAACCTGGACTGCCTGCGGAGGGGTTCTTCCCTATCGGGAAGTCAGATTGGCAGAAGATGGAGAAATCATGGTTCGTGGTCAAACACGATTCCTGGGTTATCTTGAAATCGAGCCCGATTCGTCCGATTCCGGAGAGCTGAAACTGAAAAAGCCTTTTGATGCGGAAGGGTGGTTTGCCAGTGGTGATCTAGGCCAATGGATTGGAAACCCAGGATCCGAACCATTGTTGAAAATGAAAGGACGTAAGGACAGCATGTTCATTTCAGGAGGAGAAAACATCCACCCTCAGGAAATTGAAGAAAGGCTGATGGAATTTCCAGGAATATTGCAGGCCATCGTGGTTCCGGTTCAGGATTTGGAATATGGACAGCGTCCTGTTGCTTTTTTGAAATTCAATGAAACGGATGATCCATCCTCAGTTCCATTTCTGGATGAAGCTTCCCTGATCTGGGATTTAAGGCAAATACTTGCCCCTTTTCAGATCCCTGATCTGTTCCTGCCCCTGGTGTTGCAGGAAAATCAGCTCAAACCCGCACGCAGTGAGTTAAGCCTCGAGGCGCAACCGGTTTATGATGAATGGAAAAAAATCAAACCGCTGAGGCAGTGGCTGCGCGAAAGACCACCAGGATGGAAAAAAATTCTCACACTGAGAAACAAACAGGTTTTCAAAATCATTCGACTGGAGGGCGGCAAACGCTCATTTCTATATGTCTGCGCAAATTCCAGACAAGAGATCATGGAAAAGTTAACTGGAGATTTTAACAAGCTTTTCGATGCAAAAGATTGGACGGAAATAAGAAATTCCACCCATGAACAATCAGATGAGGAAGCTTATCAAATCATACGCATCCTGGCAGACGATCTAGATAAGGGAAGAATCACGGTCCTAACAAATCTGGATCATGCGAATTCGGAGGAATTCGACCCGTCTCCACTTAGTAGCCTTTTCTCAATGTTTCCATGGGAAATCAAAAATATTTTGGGACTGGTCTGTGTAGAAGGAAACACTTTTGAATACGGATTCTGCGCTCCAGAGCTTTTCCCCCTGCCGAAAACGGGATTTGGACAGGCGGTTTTCCAGTCAGGTGTATGGATCCCTGAATGGCAGCGTTTATACCTACTTCGATGCCTCTTCAGCATCAAGAACCAGAAAAAACAATTTCTGGGATGGAAGGTTCAGTCCCTTAAAAACCTCAAAAAAAGTAAAGATTTTGAGCATCCGATCTGGGAGATGAATAACCTCGAGGAAGCTGTGCTAGAAGCCATTATGATGAAACATCGAATCTTTTCCAAAGATGAACTTGAAAAAGCTAACACTCCTGCCAAGGATCGCCTGAGGCGTGAAAAATTTGGAATTCAGATCAACTGAATCCAACATTCAGGCGCTTCTGGATGGATTGTAAACTACGCCTCCCAGATCCACATACCTCTGTAGAACCGCGCATCCTTCTTCCCGGAGGAAGGAGGTAATGATACTGATTCCCCGTTTTTCTAGCTGCTGATCATAGTCGGTGGGAGCAGGACCCTCATCGAATCCTACAATGTTCTCCACATCCTCCGGTTGTGCGGAAGCAACTACCTCACGGATTCCGGACCAGACGACACTGCCTAAACACATGGCACACATCTTCCCGCTGGTCACCAATTGCAGTTCAGGCAGTTCCGAAATGCCTAGATCATGGGTTCCCAGTTCCTGCTGCGCCAGCATGATTGCCATCATTTCCGCATGGGCTGCTGAACAATTTTGTTCCATGACCACATTCACCCCGACAGAAACGAGTTTTCCAGAATTCCTCTCAAAAACCGCAGCGCCAAAGGGTCCTCCTGTTGCTCGCTCAATGTTTTGCAGGGTCAAGTCGAGTACAAAACGCATCCTTTCTTCAGGGCTTACCAGGGGAAACTCATATTTCTCCAGGAAATCATGGACCCACTCCGGAAGTGAGAGGCTGAGACTATTTTTTTTCATGGGTTTGTTTCAGCAGAGATCAAGAATTTAAACATTTCGATGAAAAAGGATGAAATCTTAAGGGCATTCCTTGAAAATTTGGATTTATATATATTCTTTCAAAAGATCCATAAAACCTGAATAAAGATCATCTAAAAATGCTATGGTAGAAACGCAAAGGAATTGAGTCTGAATCAATGAAACGATAAAGTGAAACAAATTTTCATCATTTCAAGGAGCAATTATGGGTAATAAGATAGACTGGGGTTATTTCCGAAACGGCTGAAACACCTGCAAGCGAGCGCAAGAGTTTCTTGACGCAAATCAAATATCAATATCAGAAAAAATATACGCATCCAAAGAAAAAATTGATGCAGATAAAGCCTGGGATATGATCCAGAATGCGAAATCGGTGCATGTCGCCAAAGGAAAAAAGACGATTCGCTGGAATCCTCAAACAGACAACCGCGAAGAGATCCTTAAAACCGTTATTGGGCCCAGTGGAAATCTACGCGCACCAACTTGGAAAATTGGTAAGGATTTTCTGGTGGGTTTCAGTGCTGAACAATATCAGGATGTGCTGAGTTTATGATTCAAGTCGGAATCATAGGCGCTGCAGGCCTTTCGGGTCAGGAACTACTCTACTGGCTTGCAGATCATCCAGACGCCGAAGTGAAGGTTGCGACCAGCACCAAATTTCAGGGCCAAGACATCCATCAAACTTTTCCGTTTCTTCCGAAACAGCATCTAAGCTTCAGTGGGCATGATGAGGAACTATCAGACTGTGATGTCGTGTTTCTTGCCATACCCAACCGGGCCAGTCTTGAAAATGCCCCAAAGTTGGTAGAACAGGGCCTAAGGGTAATCGACCTTTCAGGGGTGTATCGAATCCGGGAAATTCCGGTTTTTGAAGAAAGTTATGGACTTAAGCATAGCTCTCCAGAACTGCTGAAAGAAGCAGTTTTTGGATTGCCCGAATATTTTCGCTCATCAATCGGAAGTGCCCGTTTGGTCGCCAATCCGGGCTGTTACCCAACCGGAACCCTTCTGGGCATCCTCCCCTTTGCAGACCTACTCGAAGAACTCGACAGACCACCGATCATTGACGCCAAGTCCGGGGTCAGCGGAGCAGGTGGAAGGGTTGAGGATGATGCAACAAATTACGTGGAGGTCAATGAGAATTTTAAAGCCTACAAGCCATTTAAACACCAGCATCAACCTGAAATCACTCAGTATTTAGAAGAACTCAGTCCCTTTGAATCCAAAAAACTTGGGGAACCGGTCTTTACTCCATACCTTCTTCCTTTGAGTCGGGGCATCCTATCAGGGATTTATCTCCATTTCAGACACCGAATCAGCGAATCCGAAGTGAGGAAACGATTCGATGCTTTTGCTGAAGAAAATCCCTTCATCCAGATCATGCCTGAAGGTCAACTTCCCGATCTTCGCTCCACAGTGCATTCGAACCGCTGTGCAATCGGTTGGGCATCTGATTCGAGCGGGTGCCAATGGCTGGTTCAAACAAGCATCGACAACCTCGTCAAAGGCGCCTCGGGTCAGGCCATCCAGAATATGAACCTGATGTTCGGTCTTCATGAAACCTGTGGTCTTTCCTGAGAGAATTTGCCGACTTCATTAAACCTCCTCAGTTCTGCGGTCCGGCCCGCTCAAGTTTTCGAAGTAGCACATTTCCTGAAGTCTGGAGTAGATTCTTTCACCCACACGCTTGCGGATGGTGTCATTGATGTATTGATCTTTATCTGACTTATCCCCTGCCAAAACCCTTTCGGAGAGGGTGGTTTCCTCTTTTTCCGTGAAATTGGTGGTGGCCATGATGAGTTGGTTCCGGTTATAGCGTTCGGAAATCAATGTATCTAGGATGCCAAGCTCCCAGTCCGTGTTACGACCTTTGCCTAAATCATCGATGATCAATAGTTCTGTTCTTAGGTGAGGTTCAATAATTTCAACATCGGACTTTCCATCGGAATACCCCTGGCGCAATTCAGATAGCAGTTCCGAAAAACCCTGGAAAACACAGGAAATCCCGAGAATGACGGAACACTGGAAGGTGAATCCTGTCATCAGATGGGTTTTTCCGGTTCCTGGAGGGCCCATCAGCACTATTCCCTTGAACAATTCGTCACCGGGTCTTTGCAGATCCAACCCATGCAGAAAATCCGGAAGGTTGCGCAAGATCAGTTTGAGTAATTCGAAAACGTTTTCATTATTTTCATCACGGTGGCTTTCCTGGAGCCGACTATTGACAAAACGTTTCGGAACCCTGGCACTGTTGTAGAGCTGGATCCGACGTTCACGCTCTTCGCATTCTGGACAAGTAATGGCTATTTCACGTTGCAACTCATCATTTTCCAGCAGGAATCCACTTCCTTTACATGTAGGACAGGGAGTTTTGACACAATCGCAGAAGCCTGCTTGAGCGTATCTTCTTCGAGACAATATACTGAGCCTGACTCCGCTATCATCACATTTGAGACAATTAATTTTGGATGGTTTCATAAACAGGAAAATGAAATCGTCTTGCTTTACAAATCTTAACCTTCATGGTCAATCAAGGCCTTCGCACAGTCAACATCGAACCGTTTTGAAACATGATAGCTCTGATTGATGGATGAACCAGAATGAATGCTAAAAAACATTTCCACTTTCCAAAACTTGAAAACAATCTGATCGCAAGGGTTTTCAACCACCAACCCGTTGAACGGGTTCCTGTCTGGATGATGCGTCAGGCGGGCCGTTGTGATCCTGAATATCGACGTCTTCGACAGGAAGACGGAAGGCCTCTGGAAGAGCTTTTCCGGGATGTGGACATGTCGATAAAAATCTCTCTGCTGCCACGCCGATTCGGAGTCGATGCAATCATCATGTTTCAGGACATCCTTACTCCCCTTGAACCAATGGGTGCAGGATTCCATTTTAATCCTGGACCGGTTCTGGAAGAACCTATCACCGACCTAGAAAGGGTACATCAACTGAAAATCCCCCATCCTGTCAAAGATCTGAAAAATGTTGGACGCATCCTTTCTGGACTCAAATCCGAACTTGGAGGCAGTCTACCCTTGCTGGGTTTTGCAGGAGCACCAGTCACCTTGGCTTTGTTCATGATTGCTGGAAAAAGCCCGAATCAAAAAATGGGGGATCTCATTCAATTCATGGATGATCAGCCCCACTTCACCCAGTCTTTGCTGGATAAATTAACATCCGTCACGATTGACTATTTGAATTACCAAATCGAGTGCGGTGCAAATGCTGTTCAGCTTTTTGAATCCTTCGCGAATTCCATGCCCAAGCCCTTCTATCAGCGTTGGGCCCAACCATGCCATGAAAAAATATTCCGTTCCCTCAAAAGGGAAATACCTTCCATCCTTTTTGCCAAGGAATTTTCAGACCTTGATTTAATGGCCTCAAGCGGTGCTGCAGCCCTGAGCGTTGGTTCTGTAGTAGATCTCAATCAGGCTATAAGCAAATTTCCAGAGTTAATTTTCCAGGGAAATGTCGATAACCGTATCCTTGCACAAGGCAACTCAGAAACCATCCGGGAGGCAACCGAAAACTGCCTGAAACAAACCCATGGCAAAAGGCATATTCTTAACCTCAACCATGGCCTGCTTGAAAACACCTCCCTCGATAGTGTCATCAATTTCATCAACATTTCTAAATCAATTTTGGTTTGAAAAATAATTTTATTTATGAATTTATCTAAATTCTTAACAATAATTGGGGTTTACAAGAAATTCATTGAAACAGATTAAAAACATTAACTTTTCATTAATTAGTTGAAATATCTGCACAAGCCGTGTAGAAAATCACTTGTTCTATGATCAATTCTTTTATTAGGAGACTTATGAACCAATTAACGAAGTGGATATTATCCGCCTCCATGCTGGGACTCATTGCGGGGACAGTATTGGCTGGAGGAGGGGGTGGACACTCTGAAGGAGCACCCTTTCCGGTACCTCTGAGTTGTTATAGTGAAGATCAGGGCTCAGAAGAATTTTTAGCTGCTCGTTGTGACAAAGTACACGGAATTGAGAATTACCGTGATCCGGAAGGTGCGGGTATTGGAGGAATTCTTTCCCACAGACTCAGTGCGAATGCCTTCAACCTGATCGGTTCCCTTCTCTTCCTTTTTGCTATTCTTCATACGTTCATGGCCAACAAGCTCACGGCAATGGCTCATGAAGTCCATCATGAGCATGACAAACGGATGAAGGAAGCAGGAAAATCAGAAGACGAAATTACTCACGATATCCCCCTGAAAGCCGAGATACTTCATTTTATGGGTGAAGTGGAAGCCATTTTTGGGATGTGGGTGGTTGTTTTGATGTTGGTCACAATCGGTTACTATGATTGGGGTACTTTTAAGAATTACATTGTCTACGACCGTGTCTACATCGAACCGATGTTCGTAGTGGTGATCATGGCCATTGCATCCTCAAGGCCCGTGGTCAAATTTTCAGAACAACTTCTCGGAATGTTTGCTGGAATCGGTGGTCACTCACCAGCGGCCTGGTGGTTTTCGATTCTGATGATAGCCCCTCTCCTGGGTTCCTTCATCACCGAACCTGCAGCCATTACCATCGCAGCTCTACTTTTGGCCAACCAATTCTACAAGCATAAACCATCGAGTGGATTTGCCTATGCCACCATCGGCTTGCTTTTCGTCAACATTTCAGTTGGTGGTACCATCACCCACTTTGCCGCACCTCCTGTCCTTATGGTCGCTGCTCCCTGGGAATGGGGAATGGGTTTCATGGCCACAAATTTCGGCTGGAAAGCAGCATTGGGAATTCTGATTTCAAATATACTTTATTTTGCAGCCTTCCGTGGACAGTTTGCCAAAATGGGTCAACAATTCGTCGAAGAAGATGGGCCGAAGTTGAAACCCCGGCAAATGAGTCATGAAGAGTTTGATGCATTGTGGGCCGAGAGGGACGCACCTATTCCTCCTTGGGTGACATTGGTTCATCTTCTCTTTTTGGCCTGGACTGTGTTCAACGCACATTATCCGGCCCTTTTCATCGGAGGCTTTTTATTCTTCATTGGTTTTTGTGTCATCACAGGCACCCATCAAAATCATTTAGAATTAAAGAGCCCCATCTTGGTTGGTTTCTTCCTGGCAGGACTTGTGACACATGGTGGATTACAAGGATGGTGGATCGCTCCAGTTTTGGGCTCCCTCGGTGATCTTCCTTTAATGCTAACTGCAACCATTCTAACTGCGTTTAATGACAATGCAGCCATCACCTATCTGGCCACACTCGTCCCGGGTCTGGCAATCAATTCTAAATATGCCGTTGTGGCTGGTGCAGTCACCGGTGGAGGATTGACGGTCATTGCCAACGCCCCAAATCCGGCAGGACAATCGATCCTTGGACGTTTTTTCGAAGGTGGAGTCAATCCAGCCAAACTAGCCATGGCTGCTCTCATTCCCACCATCATCATGGGCATTTGCTTCATGGGCATCCCAACCCTTTGATAGTCAATTGTTTCTTCGCGACTCCGTCTTTTTTCAAAGTTCGGGGTCGCCTTCTTACCTTTTATTTCAATTCTGTTTCATCAACTGAAACAAATTTAACTTGCAGTAAAATCAATAAAAGAATAATTATTGCCAGCTATTACATTAATTTTCATTAACTGATTCATCATTCTGAATACTTGCATTGACAGTATGAAGGAGGAGATTCACGAGCCATTGCCAAATCTTTATTTTTCATCCGGGGTTAATCGTTTTAACCCTTTATTCTAACTCAAACGGAGCATCGCTGATCCCATGAAGTTCAACATTCGACTTTGGGCTGTTCCAGCCATTATGGTCCTTTTCGGTCTACCGGCCTATGCAGGCGGTGGCGGAGGGGGTGATAGTCTCATCGAACCACTTGGCGCCATGCTGCTGGCTGCCACTATTGTGGCCATCATCCTCAGTTACGCCAAACAGGCTAGTCTGTTTGCCTTCATCATCATTGGTATATTTGGAGGGGCATTTGGACTAAAAGAAATCATCAACACAAACGTGATGACCGCGTTTGTTGATGTAGGTATTACCCTGCTTCTATTCATGGCAGGGATGGAAGTTGATATCCCAGGGTTGATCAAGCGATGGAAACTTTTGCTGATCAACGGGTTTGGACAGATCATTGGTCTTCTAGTCATTTGCCTAGGTTTTGGAGTTGTCTACATGGGCATCAATGAAGACTATATGACCAATGCTGGACTGCCTGCTGAGAACGCAGGAGCGGCACTAATTTATTTTGCTCTCTGCTTGACTCTTTCCTCCACCATTCTGGTGATTGGAACCCTAAAAAGTACCGGTCAAATTGCTGAAGAGCACGGGCAGGTCGCTCTTGGATTGATGGTCCTTCAGGACATTGTTGCTGTTGTTGCTTTAGCAATACTTGGTGCTCTTAAACCACTAGAAGAAGGGCAAGAACCGGTAAACCTCGGATTAGAGGTGATGTGGATATTTATAAAAATGATCGTACTTGCCGTTATTCTTTATTTTGTAACCAAGTATATCCTCAATCCACTTTTTAAATTTTTTGCACGATCCGGTGAACTCCTGTTCATTGGAACACTTGGTTATGGAATGGGTGTCGCGGGACTCTGTGAAGTGGTTCACTTTTCCTCAGGGATCGGAGCCTTCTTTGCTGGCGCAACCCTGGCGGCCCTGCCTTACCGGCATGAAATTGAAGACAAGGTCGAGCCCCTCAAGGCTTTTGGTGTGATTCTGTTTTTCATCGGACTTGGATTTGATATATCCGGATTGAAGTTGGAACAGATTTTCGGAGGCCTTGTTGAAGGTGTCATCCTTGCAGTTATGGTGGTTGTAGTAACCATTCCGTTGATGCTGGTCTTAGGATACCTCAGCAAACTTAAAGGAAAACCAGCTTTCCTGATGGGTGCCATCATCAATCAAAGTTCAGAATTTTCATTGATGTTAGCCGTCCTATGTCTTGGTTATGGAATCTTCGATCCTCATCTCTTCATCGTGATTACGATTGTAGTCCTCGTCTCATTCTTCCTTTCATCTCTTGGACATCAGTTCCTTGGTCCATTTTATGGTGCCTTTGCGAAGAGTCTTGTCTTCATGGACAAACGTGCACCTGCTTCCGAAGAAGATGGGGAAGAAGAATTTGCGATGGAAAACCACGTCGTGCTGATGGAATACAATGAGCTATCCACAGAGATTGCAGATTTTTATTCTGAACGTGGTCAAAAAGTACTGTTGTTGGATCTTGATCCAGACATTACTGAGTATTTTGAGAACCAGCATGGCCACAGCAATATACATGCTCATTATGCCAACATGCAGGATCCAGATGTCTGGGAAAGTATGGCCTTCGACAAGGCCAAGGTGGTCATCTCATGCATGGATGCAGGGCAAGAGGCAGAAATGGCGATGGCCCGATGGCTCAAGGAAAACGCCCCGGAGGTCCCCTTTCTGGCAGCGACTTCATCTCATGAAGAATCCCTGGAGTTATACGACTGCGGTGCACGTTATGTGATTCAGACGGAATTTCTGGCAGCACGTGGATTCCGCGGAATTTTGGATGGTGAAATGAACAAGCCCTCCAATGAAGCGTTCCGTGAAATGGGACAGACGCATCGAGAAGAAACTAAAAAATTACAGGAAGGTCTTGGCGAAATTTTCGCCAAAGCCTGAACAAAGATCTATCAACAACGGTGAAGATAATGAACAAAACAATCTTATTCAGGTTTTCTCTGACACTGGTCTTCGGACTACTGGCGGCTATGCCTGTCTATGCAGGAGGCGGAGGATGGTTGATCAAACCCCTTGGTCTGATGCTGGGCGGGGCAATGGTGATCACCATCGTACTGACCTGGTTGAAACAGGCCAACATCCTCTCATTCATCATCATGGGAATCGTCATGGGCCTGGCCCTGGGACTCCAGGGTTCTGGACTGGCCGATCATGAATCGCATTACCCAGGGATTTCTTCCATCCTCTCTGGATTCCAGGAAATCGGAATCGTCCTGGTGATGTTCATGGCAGGAGTAAACTTCAATCTTGCAGACATCACTAAGCGACTGGGATTCATCGTATCCAATGGAGTTGGTTACATTGGACTCGGACTCCTTTTCTTTTACTGGGCAGCAATGCGATTCGCAGGAACAGATGGGTTCAGCGAAAGTTTTTTCTTCTCGCTCTGCCTGGTGGTTCCATCAAGTTTTCTGGTCAGTGCATCCCTCCAGTTCCGTGAAGATGAGGATTCTTTGCATGGACAGATCGCGACCGGGACGACCGTCATTGGAACTCTCCTGGCAGTGGTGCTTCTCGCCAAACTACAGGCCACCAGTGGTCTTCAAACCGGAAATGGTTCAGCAGTCTCAAATTTATGGCTAACAGAACAGATTCTTCTGTTGGTTGTTATTGTGATGCTCATTTCAAAATTCATCCTAAAGCCGGTAGTTCGTTATCTACTCCGTTCATCAGAACTCCTTTTCATCAGTGCTGTAGGCTATTGCATGGGAATTGCGGCGATATGCGGAGTTCTCGGGATTTCACCCGAGGCAGGAGCTTTCTTTGCAGGTATTTCTTTAGGTTCCTTGCCCTACCGACTTGACATCGAAGACAAGGTTGGACCGTTGAAGTCATTTGGAGCGAGCCTTCTTTTTCTAACCCTTGGCGTCAACATGTCAGGAATTGATGGTTCTTTATATAGCAACAACACTGGAGTGATCATCACCCTGGCGTTGCTGGTAGTGATCATCAAACCCATCATCTTTATCATCACAGGATCCCTGACATCGGTCAAAAGCCGAACGGCCTTCCTGGCCGGGGTGACTACCAACCAAGCCTCTGAGATCACCATCATCATTGCCCTACTTGCCTGGAAAGCGGGAGTCTTCGGTGATGAAACCTTCGCCATTCTGATTTCCGTTTCATTGCTTTCATTCATCATTTCTGCATTTGGACAGTGGGGTCAGTTTGCATTGTTCAATGGATTCAAAGGAATGCTTCATTTCATGGACCGAAATCCAGCTGCTTTCGAAATCACTCGGGATCATGAAATGGAAATGAAAGACCATATTGTCTTGCTTGCTTACAACGAAGTTTCCTACGAAGTTGCAGAGTATTATCAGCAAAAAGGCGAGAAGGTACTTTTGGTGGATACCGATCCGGAAATCATTCGTCATTTTGAGGCACAAAAGGAATCCAACATCGTTCCGCTTTATGCGGATATCATGGACAGTTCCATTTGGTCTGAATTTAAATTCGAACAAGCAAAGCTTGTCGTCTCCTGCAGAGGATTGTTGGAGATGAATCTTGAATTATCTGATTATCTTCGTCAGAAGTCCCCAGATCTGCCTTTTGTGGCGGTCACTACCTCTCATGAGGACGCACTTGAATTGTATGACAACAATGTGCGTTACGTTCTTCAAACGGATTACATGGCATCAAAATCATTCCGGGAAGTTTTTACCGAGGAAATTGATAAACCCGGTTCGGAATCTTTTGGAGAAAAAGGTTCAGTGCACTGGAAAGATACCCGAGCAATCCGCGACAATCTTGGTGAAATTTTCAAACTCGTCTAGACCAATTTTTTGGGTGTCTGATTCTTCAGGCACCCATGCCCTTCGCACCTATTCTCCATAAAATTCTATAAGCAGAATCAAGAGGATTCATGAAAGCAAGCCTGCCATTCTGGAAGGTTTTACTTCGGATTCACATCTTGCTTCTGATTTCAGCCTGTCAGTCAGGAAAAATGCCTGCACCGGAAATGCCTTTGTCTTCGGCAACAGTCTACTACCAGCGTGCTGATTGGGAAGGAATGATACCTCCTTCCCCTCCTATCCCAATCCCAGTTCCAAACATCGAATGTACAGAAAAAACTGTTACTCTTCCTCCAGGCACTCTCACCCACCCCAAATATAAATACCTCAACATCAACACCTGCCGCAGGGTGAGACCTCCCTATACCGACGAAGACAAAAGAGGAAAACTCACCCTCTGATAGAGCAATTTCTGGAGGAGAAGACTATTTCCCGGCCCTCAGTTTAAACTCTTTCAAGTGCAAGGACTTCCGGTAGAGGTTCGCTGGAAAGCTGCTTCCATTGTTCCAGGAGGAGATCAATGCTGAGACCAGACACGGGGTGAGTCCATTCCGGACTGAGTTCCCTGAGCGGGATCAAAACGAAAGCACGCTTTTCCATCTCCGGGTGGGGTATCTTAAGGGTGTTGCTGTCACTAACCTGACGGCCATAGGTTATGATATCGATGTCGATCGTTCTTGGACCCCAGTGCTTTTCACGGATGCGGCCTAGTCGTTTTTCAATGGCCTGGCACTTTATCAGTAAATCCTCCGCCTCAAGGCTTGTAATTCCCCAAATCAGTTGATTCAAAAAATCAGGCTGCTTCATTTCAAGCAGAGGTGGGCTTTTGAGCACTGAAGAGCATTTCATCTTTTTCAGGGGTAGTTCTCTAAGCGCTTTTCTCGCTTCTTCCAGGAATTTTTTTGAGCATCCTAGATTGCTTCCCAGAGCGATGTGAACCGGTATCTGCTTCAAGGTATTCCTTTTTTGAGATCTTGTGAGTTTCTTGCCTATCTTGAAGGCTGAAATAGAAATTCTCTAATGTGAATTCTAATTCTTGAAGCCATAACAATTTTTCATGCTGAATTTTTTCAATATCTAGGACCTGCAAAACTACCCGGGAGAGACACAGGGTGCAAAACGTTTCCCATTACCTATTTCAGAGGATTTATTGACAAAAAGGAAAAATGGATTTTTTCCGCATTGCTCAAACTCATAGAACCTCAGGCGCGAAAAGGCCGAAAGTTAGCCAAGATCAGATCACTTCTGATCAAATTGGACATCAAGGCCCTTTTTCAGCATGGAAGGGGATTCAAGGATGCAGAAAGAGACAATCCACGTATATTTGGGAGGCGGTTCGTCTTCAAACATTATGGATATACTAAAACAAACACGCCTAGAATGGCTCCCTTTCTCCGGCTCGATCAGGAAATTTGATGAACCGGATAAAACTATGAGAATAAATAATTTTTCCAACACATAGAAACCGAATTATCAAAAAGGGAATGGTCAGAATCATTGGGGGAAATCTACGTGGTAGAAATCTCGAGGTACCTTCAGGGAAGCACGTCCGACCAAGTGCTGACCGTGTCCGGGAAGCCCTGTTCAGCATACTTGATCACCGTCTGCATTGGCAGGATTACACGGTGCTCGATCTCTATGCAGGCAGTGGTGCTCTAGGAATCGAGGCCCTCAGCCGAGGTGCCAGGTATGCTTGCTTTGTTGAATGTTTAAGAAAACATGAACGGGTCCTCCAAAAAAACCTGCAGTCCTGTAAGTTGACTAAAGAACTTTACGGGGTCTTTTTTGATAGAGCCGAACACTGGATTCTTTCATTTCAGGATCCTGGAAATCCTTCTCTCGTCTTCCTGGATCCACCTTATCAGGAAAATCATTACCTTCAGATATTAAACAGAATTTCCGAATCGGACGGAATCCAGAATGGATCGGTCGTTGTCATCGAGTCGCCCAAAAAAATGGAATTCGAATTTCCTCAAAACCTGGAAATGATCGTACAAAAAATATACGGCGGTACTTCCCTCCATCTGCTGGAAAAACATTGATGAGGAATCGATGCTGGTCCTCCTTTTTATGGGAAAGGACTTGCTTCAATGGTTCCGATTGAGAATATTATTTAGTCATCTATAAATAATAATCAGGAACAAAGTCGCAACCAGCGACCCATCACCTGATCCTGCCATGTTTATTCTCTATGCCCTCCAATCGAGAATTGATTGACCGTTCCAGGATGCCTAAACACGTTGGCATCATCATGGACGGTAACGGACGCTGGGCCACCGAACGTCTCTACCCCCGGGTTTATGGTCACCGTAACGCCGTCAAAGCAGTGAGAGCCACGGTCGAGGCGGCGGTTGAATTGGAGTTGGAAGTGCTGACACTTTATGCATTTTCAACTGAGAATTGGCAACGGCCGGCCCAAGAAGTTTCCACTTTGATGGATCTTTTTGCGGAATACCTTGAAAAAGAACTTAAAACGATGTTGGAAAACAATGTCCGTTTTCAGGTTGCAGGAGAAAGGGAGGGTCTTCCAAAGTTCCTGCAACAGCCTTTGGATCACGCTCTTGATGCCACTTCGGAAAATACGGGTCTTCTTTTGAATCTCGCGGTCAATTACGGGGGTCGTGCTGAACTGTTGAGGGCATTGAAACAAATCTCCTCATTGGTCCAAAGTGGTAAACTGAGTGTGGAAGAAATCGATGAAACCCTGATTTCAGAACACACTTACACTCCCGGGGTTCCGGACCCAGATTTGATCATCCGAACCAGCGGAGAGCAGCGGCTATCCAATTTCCTCATCTGGCAGGCAGCTTATAGCGAATATTTTTTTACCGATGTGCTCTGGCCCGATTTTGATAAGGAAGATTTCTTTCAGGCTTTGCTGGAGTTTCAAAAACGCAAGAGAAGGCTGGGACGCACCGAACCCTTGAAAGAAACCGCCTAAAAAGTTCATTTGTTGTATGAATATGGATTCTCTCTCTCCTGAACTGGCGGCACGCATCAAAACTGGGATTCCCCTTGCAGCCGCGGTAACCCTGATCGTTTTTTCACCTGTTTTGATCGTTGGACTGGTGGTTATCGTCTTTGCCGTTATCGGCAGTGGAGAATTGACCTCCATGCTTTCCAAGAAAGAAATCACGCTCCCTGAATGGTTTCTCCCAGGCTGCGCATTGCTGATGGGACTAGGGGCCTTGGGTGGTTCAAACGGGCTCCATGGAATGTTATTGGTCTGTGCCGCAGGTTGGATGTTTCAGCAGCTTTTGTTCAGCAGTGAAAAAAGTTTTTCAGGAAAAAATCTGCTGGGTTTTGGATTGTTTGGAATGCTTCTCACCGGCTGGAGCCTTTCTCACATGATCCTGATCAAAGCCCTTGAAAATGGAACCGCATTGGTGTTTTTATTGCTCTTTGTGATTAGCCTCAGTGATATCTTTGCCTATTTCGGAGGAAAGCATTTTGGAAGCATCCCCCTTGCCCCAAGAATCAGCCCCAAAAAGACTTGGGAAGGAAGCCTCATAGGTGCTGGAGTGAGTGCCCTTTTTGCAGGCCTTTACGTGGAACTTGTGCTGGATTATTTCTGGCTGACTGGAATTCTGCTCGGTCTGGTGACAGCAGCAGCAGGGCAATTGGGCGATCTGGTGGAATCCAGGATCAAACGCCTTTGCGAGGTCAAGGATTCCGGAAGTCTTCTACCAGGCCATGGAGGCATCCTGGACCGGGTGGATGGATACCTGATTGCAGCGCCATTGTTTTATTATCTGATTTTGTTGGGATGAATCTTCAAAAAAAGATTTCCCTCCTGGGTGCCACGGGATCCATCGGGGACAGTACCCTTTCTGTCATCCGGGAACATCCAGACCTTTTCCAGGTCATCTCTCTTACCTGTTATCGTTCAGTTGAAAAACTCTGTGAACTGGTCCGTGAATTCAAACCTCAAAAGGTCTGTGTCCATTCAATGAATGAGGCACGGCATGTTCGTGAGGCATTCCCTGAACTGGAGGTCCACTCAGGACCTGAGGGGCTGATCCGGGTGGCAGAAGACCCGGAAACAGAAACCCTTGTTGCCGGGATCGTAGGATCCGCAGGGCTTTTCCCCACTTATGCTGCAGTGAGCAGCGGAAAGAATGTGGCCCTCGCGAACAAGGAACCATTGGTCATGGCGGGTCGTCTTTTCCTCGAAGAAGCTTCAAAAACCGGAGCAAACATCCTACCGACCGACAGTGAACACAATGCGATTTTCCAGGTTCTGGATGGGCGTTCCCAGAAAAATATCAAGAAATTGGTCCTGACGGCTTCCGGAGGACCGTTTCGGGATTTACCCCTGGAGCAATTTTCTCAAATCCGTCTGGAAGACTCCTTAAGGCATCCAAACTGGAAAATGGGCAACAAAATCACCATCGATTCTGCGACGATGATGAACAAAGGCCTTGAGGTCATTGAAGCAAGATGGCTTTTCGAAATGCCGGTCGAAAACATTGAGGTCATTGTGCACCGCGAAAGCATTGTTCATTCGATGGTGGAATTTAGTGACGGTTCCATACTGGCACAGCTTGGACTCCCGGATATGCGTATTCCTATCTCCTATTGCCTGGGATGGCCTGAACGACTTGAACTGGATCTGCCTCAACTGGACCTGACACAGGTGGGGAGCCTGAATTTTTCCAAAGTCGAATCCGAACGCTATCCCTGCCTAGACCTGGCCATAGAGGCAGCGAGGTTGGACAGGAGTGTGCCCGCCGTCCTGAACGGAGCAAATGAGGCGGTGGTGGAATCCTATCTGATTGGTCATCTCCGATTTGTCGATATTGCAAACCTGCTAGAAACCGTGATGTCCGGATTTTACAGCCTCTACCAAAAACCTGACTGCCCAGAATACCTGAAGAACATTCACTCACTGGAAGATGCCTTAAGGGCAGATCAGTGGGGGCGGGACGAGGCTCAAAGGTTGTTGCTGAAAAGGGATGCCGCCTGAGAAACATATTTTCCCACCAGGTTTCCTGTGTCATAATTATTTTGTCAAAATTAAAATTCCACTTCTTCGACCCTGGAATTTCCAATAAAAATAAATAAGCAAAGTTCTTCAGATGTTAACCCTGGTCACTTTCATTGCCGTTCTGGGCTTTCTCATTTTCATCCATGAACTGGGTCATTACATGGCGGCCAAGCACGTCGGGGTTCGCGTTGAAACCTTCTCCATCGGATTTCCTCCAACCATTTACGGAAAAAAGGTGGGAGACACAGAATACAAAGTCTCATGGATTCCCCTTGGCGGTTATGTGAGACTTTTCGGCCAGAACGTGACCGATGAGGATCCAGAGGACCCTGCCAATTACGCCTCAAAAAGCATTTTACAACGGATCTACATCCTTGTCGGAGGTCCGGCAATGAACCTGCTTTTTGCCCTGGTCTGCATGCCCCTGCTCTACATGATCGGCATCCAGTCACCAGCTTACCTCGATGAAATTCCAAAATTACGTGACGTTGTACAGGGTGGGATTGCAGAAAAAATCGGGCTGCAGGCAAACGATCAGATTCTTGCCGTAAACAGAAGTGAAGTTTTGAATTGGAGATCTGTCAACCAGGAAATCGGGAAAGGATTATCCAATTCAAGGTTAAATTTGGAAGTGGAACGAAAAGGGGCTCTCCTGAATTTTGAAATTCCACTCCAGGAACTTCAGCAACAACGTCAAATGGGCTGGAAGCCATTCATCACTCCCCGGGCGGGTGGGTTCACCAGCACTTCACCGGCAAAAGAGGCAGGACTCCGTGAAGGTGATTTGATTCTAAGCATCAATGGAAATTCGGTCAGGGATTGGAGCGATTTGATCCCTTTGATCCAAGAATCACAGAAGCAAAACCAGGAAAATCCCAGTGAAACAGCAGAAAAAATAGTAGTCGAGTTTGAACGTTCCGGTGATGTGCAGTTCGCGGAGATGATGCCTTATTTTGAGAAAGAAGCGGGGCTTTGGCTGATGGGAATGAGCATGCCTACCATGAATAAGAATTATGGCATCCAGGAATCACTTTCCATGGGGCTGCAACGGGTTTGGCAATTGACTCGGGCGACTTTTCAGTTCCTGGGCCAAATGCTCAGTGGGCAGGGATCAATGGATGACCTTGGTGGCCCAATACGGATCGGGATGGTGCTGGGAGACGCAGCAAAAAGTGGAATTTCAAACCTGATTTTCCTGATGGCCTTTATCAGCCTCCAGCTCGGTATTTTCAATTTGCTCCCCATCCCTGCATTGGATGGAGGACACATCCTGTTGCTCGGTTTTGAAAAACTCAAAGGTGCGCCACTGAGCACCATCTTTCGTGAACGGACCCAGATGATCGGATTTTCAGTTTTGATCGCGTTGATGCTGTTTGTGACCTGGAACGACCTAATTCAACTGTTCCAGGCTTGATCAAGCCTGTTCGTCCCCCAGTTTCATGTCCAAAAGACGATTGCGCATCTGCCCTAGCAACTCGTGCACGGGAAGGTCCGGAACGTCTTCCCAATCCATGATCTGCAACACGTAGCGCCGGACCCTGCCACGCATTAGCCCACGGTCTTCCCAGGTTTTATAGATCTGTTCAAATTCAGTTGGAAGCGGACGCCCGTCCAGGTTTCGACGGAGCAGGAATTTGAGGGTGCTATCGGGATATTGCCGGATGAAATTCATCATTGAAGCCGGGGTGATCTTTGCGGTTCCAAAAACCACATCGGTTTCATCGGTTTCAACCGCCGCCAGACCGTCGTCTTCGTCAAAATCCTCCTCTTCCTCATCATCCATGTTGGCCAAAAGATCAGCAGCAGAGACAGCAGCAGGTTTTGGTGTTTTTTTCTTTGGTTTTTCCTCCTCCTCTTCATCCTCTATCTTCTCCTGATCGAGGGTCGGATCAAGAGCAGTTTGATTTGAACTTTCCGTAGCTTTCTCATTTTCAACCGGATCCGGAACATTTTCCTGCTCCACTCCTTCTTCTTGCCGGACCATTGAGTCAGCTTCCGTCTCCTCAAAATCTTCTAGTTCTGGAACCATCATTGCGCCTCCAAAGTCTTCTTCTTTCTTAACAGGAGCAGAAGGAACGACTTTAGGTTTAACAGGTGTTTCCGTTTTGGTCGTTTTTTTTTGAACAGGAGGAGCTACAGAAGTTTTTCGTTTCACCCCCACTCTTATAGGGGTTCCGGGTTTGTGCTTCGATGGCCTGACAAAGAGAATTTTTTCCTGTTCGGTACTTTGATCTTCCAAAGGATCTTGAGTCAAATCAGAGACACTGACTCCACGTTTTTTTGCAATCTGCTTCAGAACTGCCTGCACGAAGCCCTTTCCTTCCAAATGATCCTGCATACCCTTGCGCATCTTCAGGAGATCATCAGGGGTGTAATTTTCGTCTGTTCCTGGACCCTCGTTTTTTTGATTTTCTTTGGAACTTCCCAGCAACATGCTCTTATAAGTCTGGAGGCATAGTATAAAGTCCTGAAATGGAGATGCTTTCTTCTCTTTCAACCCCTGCATGATGGCGAGTCGGATGTTGAACTGGTGATGAGCCCCGTAGGCCATCTTCTCAAAATGCCTCATTACTTTCTGCCTTAGACGACTTCGAAGTTCTTCCTGGCCCCAGCGAAGACCTTTCAAGTAGGCAAGATACTGTTGTAACCTCCCTGAGGGTAACAGCTTTTGAATCACCGGGCCTTCCTGTTCAAAAAAATCCCGGATCACTTGCTCACCCTGGCCAAGTTCCATATCTGAAGCATCATCGAAAAGAAATCCTGAACGATGAAGTTGCTCACAAAGTTGAATCAAAAGGGATTCCTCATCGGGAATCAGTGGATCAATGTAAGCGGAATATTCCTTGAGAACAGCGTGGCGATGCATGTAACTGAAAAAACGATTGATCGATAAGAGATAAAACCTATATCAGATGCTGATTAAAATCATGGAGATTGGAAATCTGCCGTTATCAAGCAAATTAATGGCCATTTGAGTCCACTGTGCAGGAGATGAATGGGTTATCGATATGATAGAATAAAGATCTTCTTCATTTCGTTTTGTGCTTGAAGAGTCTTTTCATTATGTTAATGCATTGATAAACAATCAAAAGACCCATTAATAAATCCCTGTACCTGTTGATATCTTGGTCAGATCTTTTTCAGTTAAAACGGATGATGCATGATTCAGTTTCAATTGATCAGTGAGAAAACCAATTCCGTATGACCCATTATTCTTGAATCTATGATCAGCATCACCGAACTAGCCATGCAATATGGCCAGAAAATCTTGTTTGAAAATGCTTCCTTTAACTTTGACCCAGGTAAAAGATATGGACTTGTCGGAGCCAATGGCTCAGGAAAATCCACTTTGCTGAGGATTATCAGCAATGAAGAAGTGCCCAGCAAAGGTATGGTTTCCATCCCTAAGAATTTAAACCCGGGATTGCTCCGCCAGGACCATTTCCGCTTCGAAGAGATCAAGGTCAGTGATGTGGTGCTTCAGGGAAATCCACGGCTCTGGGAAGCTTTCAGTGAAAAAGAGAAACTACTGGCGGAGGAACCAGGCAATGAAGAAACCGGTCACCAGCTGGCCCATCTAGAAGAAGTGATTGCAGAAGAAGATGGGTATGCCGCAGATTCTCAAATTGAGGAGATGCTAAGCGGTTTAGGCATAGGTTCAGCCTATCATCACGGGCCGATGAAAGCACTTTCAGGAGGCTTCAAACTGAGAGTATTGCTGGGACAACTGCTTTTTGCCAAACCCAGCATACTGATGCTGGACGAACCGACCAACCACCTCGATATTGTATCGATCCGCTGGCTTGAAAATTTTTTGGTCAACGAATACCGAGGAACATTGATTTTCATTTCCCACGATCGTAACTTTCTCAATGCCGTTGCAACCCATATGGTCGACATTGACTACGAAGAATTGCGACTGTATCCCGGAAATTACGAGCAGTTCCTGGAAGCAAAGGCTCTCAACGAAACCCAGAAACAAAAAGAAATCGAAAGCCTGGAGCGAAAGACTGCTGAAATGCAAGCATTCGTTGAACGTTTCCGTTATAAAGCCACAAAAGCACGCCAAGCCCAATCTCGGGTAAAACAGCTTGAAAAAATGGAAATCCCGGATATCAAACGCTCTTCGCGAATTTATCCAAAACTTAAATTCGAACAGGAACGCCCTTCCGGACGAATCACATTGACTTCCAAGGGGATTGCCAAACAGTTTGGTGAAATCAAGGTTCTGAATGACATCAACTTCAAACTGGAGAGGGGTGAAAAAATTGCTGTCATAGGACCTAACGGAATTGGGAAATCAACACTTCTCAAAATCCTACTTGGTGAATTGACAATGGACGAAGGTGAATTTGAATGGGGTTATGAAACCAGCCTTTCCTATTTCGCGCAGGATCATCATGAAAACCTGAAAGGGAGGATCAGTGCCTATGACTGGCTATATCAATTCGGCCAGCAGGAAAACATCAGTACAATCCGTGGACTTCTCGGAAGAGTACTTCTTTCAGGAGACGAAGCACTCAAAAGTGTTTCGTCCCTCAGTGGAGGAGAGGCCGCACGACTCCTTTTTGCAAAGTTGATGCTCGAAAAAAGAAATGTGCTGGTCCTTGATGAACCAACCAACCATCTCGACCTGGAAGGCGTTGATGCCTTGGCAGAGGCCTTAAGGGAATTCCCTGGGACCGTGATTGTCGTCAGTCATGACCGTCATTTTGTTTCTCAAGTCGCCAACCACATCCTGGAACTCACCCCCGAAGGAGCCAGGGATTTTGCAGGCTCCTACCTGGAATACCTGGAACATTTTGGAGATGATTACCTCAGCCGGGACCTTGCATTGACCCAAACCCGTGAAACCCAAAAACCTTCTGCGTTAAACGGCAAACAGAGGAACCGTAAGGAATTGAAAAAACTAATTTCGAAGCTTACCAGAGAAACAAGCCTGCTTGAAGAAACCATCTCCGATCAGGAGGCAAAAATCCGGAACATCGACTTGATCTTCAGTGGTAAGGATTTTTTTAAAAATGCCGGCAGTCAAAAAATTGAAAACATGCAGTCCAGCAAGATCGAATTGGAGCAAGAACTTAAGAATCATTTGCGGGATTGGGAGACAAAAACCCATAAACTGGAGGAAGCTCGCTCTCAGTTTGAAAATTAAGGGATTTAAAGTAGTTTTCTGGAATAGATTTATGGTATCAAAAGACCTAGAAGAAAATACTGATAAGGTTTTGTTTTTGAATTCCTTCAAAGAAAAATGAGACTTAGAAGCATTGTTTCATTCCAACAGACAAAAAAATAATTTTTGAATTGAAGCTCAATCAACTTCCAAAGAGGTAAGGATGAAAAAAATTGACATGAGAAAAGCAGGAAAAACTTTTGTTACAGGTTGCCTGATGCTTTTCATTGCTTTGTCCAGTCTTTCCGTCCTCAAAGCCCAGGAAAGCACAACAGGCCTCTCCAGCGAAGAAGCACGTGAACTCTGGGAGCAGCGTCAGTTCGAAGTCGAGGATCTTTACATGCAAGGAGAGCTCGAAGAAGCCCTAAAGCTTGCCACAGAAGCATCCGGACTTTCCGGTAAAGCCTTTGGACCAGCAGACCCCAACACCTTCAATTCGAGGCTCACAGAAGCTTTGTTGATGGGAGATCTTGGAATGCTTGAGGAAGCCAACAAACTTTATGAAGAGTTGCTGAAACAGGCCCAGGACACCGAACCGGCTCAATCCGAATTGGTGCTGCTGGTTCTGGATGCCTATGCGGGATTCCTAAGCATGATCGACCCTCAAATGGCTGAAACCGTGTTTGAGGAAGCTTACCAGATCTCCCGCAGTTCCCTGGGCATGGATGATCCTCAAACCATGTTACGTCTTCAGGCTCTGGGACTCAACCATCAGGATCAGGGACGTTTTAACCAGGCGGAAGAGACCCTCAGCGAAGCCGCAAATGGATTGGCACAAATTTTAGGCGAACAAGACCCGGACGCACTTGCAGCTTCGGCCCTTTTGGGAGCGTTGTATCTCAGCAGGGGGAAGCTCAAACCGGCACAGCAAACCTTCGAAAAAACCCTTTCGGGCCAGGAACAAATTCTTGGTGGGCAGGCCATCGAGACCTTGGAAACCAAGGAGAATCTCGCAGAAACCTATCGCCAGCAGGGAGAATACGAAAAGGCCGAACCGCTTTTTCTGGAAGTACAGCAAACTGCCACCGCGGAGCTTGGTGAGGAGGATCCTTTAACCATCCAGAGCATCAGCCATCTGGCTCAGCTATATGAAGACACGGGCAGGCTTGAGGAAGCCCTAGAGCATCATCGTAAAGTTTACGAACTGGAACTGGCCCTGCTAGGGGAATCACATCCCAACACGGCAGGAGACTTGAACAATATGGCCAGTGTCTACCGTAGACTTGGGGAGTACGAAAAAGCAGAAAAACATTTTCGTGATGCCATGAGGCAGATGATTGCCGCACTTGGTGAAGAAAGTCCGCAATCCGTATCGGTCATGAACAACCTGGCCCTGCTGCTCGAAAATCAGGGACTTTATGATGAAGCAGAACCCCTTTTCAAGAAAAGCCACGCCATCTCCGAACAGATACAGGGTTCGAAACACCCTACCACCCTTGCATTGCTAAACAACCTCGCCTTCCTGTATGAATCTCAGGGAGATTTTCATCGTTCCGAGTTGAACTATCAAAAAGTCATTGAACTGAATAAAGAGGTTTATGGCAGAGAACATCCCAATACCATTGCAAGCATCAACAACCTGGCCTATCTCTACCTGCGCGATGACAAGCCTGAAAAAGCGGAACCCAGATTCACTTTGGCCTACGAACTCTGGCGGAAAAAATTTGGGGAGCGGCATCAGAACACCCTGAAAGCACTCAACAACCTTGGAAGGGTACATAAGAATCTGGGTAATCTTGATACTTCTGAAAAATACCTGACCCAGGCTTTGGAAGGACGCACAGCTGTATTCGGAAAAAAACATGCCGACACCCTACGTAGCATGAACGACCTCGGGGAACTGCTCGTGGTCCAAGAAAAGTCCGAAGAAGCCCTCGAACTGTTTGAGGAAACCCTGGAACTGGAATATGAAGTTTTGGGAAAAAACCATCCTTACACCTTTGAAACCCTCAATAACCTGGGACAATTAAAAGAAGATCTGGGCCTTCTTGATGAAGCGTTTGAAATACGGAAAGCCGGATTTGAGCAACGCAACACTTTCTTTGACCGGGTACTTTGGGTGGCAGGGGACAACACCCGACAATCGTACATCCGGCTTCATAAACCCGAACAAGATGCCTACATTCAACTGCTCATCAACCTAGATGATGAACGTACGGCGGAAAATCTGTTCAACATCAGCCTGAAACGCAAAGGTCTGTTGCTTAAAATCACCAGTGAAACCCAGCAGGTGGTCAAGATGTCAGGTTCCCCGAAGTTGAAAAAAATCACGGAGAATTTGACTGAAGCCCGAAAAAATCTTGCCTCACTCACCCTGGCAGGGCCGAACGATGAAAACCGTGATCAATTCGGTGAACTGGTTTTCAACCTTGAAGAGGAAATCAATGCGCTGCAATTAGAACTCGGGGCATCCAGCCAGGTGTATCGTCAAACCCTTGCCCAAGCCAAACCGGAACAGGTCCTCGGCGCTTTAGGAGACAGAGCCTTAGTGGACTTCCTAGCCTATCGTGACCAAGAAGAAGTCCTCAAAGTTCTGGCCATCATCGGTTATGGAGAAGAGTGGTACGTAGTCGATTATGGAGAATTGGAATATATCCAGGCAATCATCTCTGAGCTTCGTGAAATCATCCAGGACGAAGGTGCAGAGGATGAAGACATCAAAAGCGTAGCCTTTGAACTTTGGGAGCCTCTTTGGAGTCCTCTGATGGAATACATTTCGGATGCAGAATCCATTTTCATCTCCCCTGACAGTGTACTCAATATCCTTCCATTCGATGTCCTGGTTGATGATTCCGAAAGCTACCTCATTGAAAACTACGATCTCCGCATCATCAGTTCAGCTCGGGACCTCGCTGTTAATCTAGTGGAACCTGTCAGCGGAGAAATGCTGATCCTGGCAGGTCCTGATTATGATTCCAAGAAGTTGCTGGAAAGTCCTCAGGCACGTGAAGTGACACGAAAAAGATCCCGCAGTGTGGCTCAGGGAGCGAGAATGGGTTCTGGGTTACGCGGACTGAATTTTGACCCCCTCCCGGGAGCCGAAAAGGAAGGAGAAGTGATCAAGGAAGTTTCTGATGAAAAAGAAAGGACCACCACCATCTTCACTCAACATTCCGCAGAAGAACAGCAGTTAAGGAGAATTTCCAGCCCACCGGAAGTACTTCACATTGCCACCCACGGTTTTTTCCTCAAGGAGGATGAGAGACTTTCTAAACGTATCCAGGGGCTTGCCAGGGGAGGTGGAAACCGATTACCGCCTCCTGCGGACAATCCGTTGCTGCGTGCTGGGCTGGCATTCACAGGCCTCAATGCCAACGCGCCACTGTTGGGTGAAATCGATACCGACAACGATGGGGTCCTGACCGCAATGGAAGTGCTGAATCTTGATCTGGCCGGCACCCAGCTCGTAGTGCTTTCAGCCTGTGAAACTGGCCTGGGTGAAATTCACGAAGGCGAGGGTGTATACGGCCTGAGACGTTCTTTCCAGGAAGCCGGGGTCGGCAACGTGGTCAACTCCTTCTGGGAAGTCAGCGATGCGGGAACACAATTGCTGATGACCAAGTTCTACGCCAAGTTCCTCGGAGGAATGCCCGCACGTGAAGCGATGCGTGAAGCAAGGCTGGAAATGCTTGAAACCCTCGAGTGGAGCGCACCCTACTACTGGTCCGCTTTCGTCCTCGTAGGTCGCAACAGCTGAACCAAGGACCGATTTTAAAGATGATTTGAGTCAGCTGACTTTGATATCAAAAGCTTCAGCAGTGCATAATTCCAAGAGCTCCTGAGGCTTCACGGGAAAGACTGCGTGAGGGGTACCCGCAGCTGCCCAGACACGGGAATATTGGAAAAGATCCTCATCCAGAAACGTCTGCAGTGGTTCAATGTGCCCGGCAGGCGGTACCCCGCCAATCGCAAATCCAGTCGCTTCCCTAACGAAATCTGCATCAGCTCTTTTCAGTTTTCCACCAATGATTTTTTTTAGTTTTTTTTCATCAACGCGGTTGATCCCACTTGCAATCACAAGTACTGGCCGATGCGTATCCTTCACATAAAAAACAACGGATTTCGCGATCTCTGCAATTTCACAACCGATAGCAAATGCGGCTTCCGCAGCAGTTCGTGTTGAATCAGGAAGTTCAACCACTTTTCCTTCTATCCCCCGGGATTTGATATAATCCTGATAATTTGCTGCCGTAGAGGAAAGAGACTGCTTCATTCCTTGATGTTTAGTGGAATTCCTTTTGTATTCAACACCATGCTTTTGAAAAAGATATACTGAAACAAAAACTGCTCATATAATCCGTTATCATACTGATATTTAAAATTTTTTTAACTGTCTCAGGGCATCATACACCACAATTGCGACAGAAGATCCAAGATTGAGGCTTCGTACCCCAGATTCCCACATGGGGATAGTGAAAGCCTGTTTGGAATAGCGCTCAAGCCATGTTTTGGGTAGGCCGGTCGTCTCCTTGCCGAAAAAGAGGTAATCCCCATGAGAGGGGTTCATTTGAGTGTATGGTTTTTCGACATGTACAGAGAGGCAGCGGACCGAGCTTTGAGAAAGATTTTCCAAAAAGATTTTGGGATCTTCATGATGTTCCCAACTCACCCACTGCCAGTAATCAAGACCCGCACGTTTGAGTTGACTGTCCGTCAGTTCAAAACCAAGCCTGCCTAGCAGGATCATATGGCAGCGAACCGCAGCGCAGAGTCGGGCGATATTCCCCGTGTTTGGAGGAATTTGGGGCTCATAGAGGACGATATTCAGAGGGGGATCCGCATGAATCCGCATGGTTCATCAGGTTTCTAGAGCCAGTTCAATAAGGCGTTCCAGCAGTTTCGAATAAGGCAACCCGGATGCTTCCCAAAGTTTAGGATACATGCTGATACTCGTAAAACCTGGCAGTGTATTGATTTCATTGATAAAAAAACTTCCATCATCTTCCAGGAAAAAATCGACACGTGCCATTCCCCGACATTCCGTGCACCGAAAAGCGTCGACTGCAGTTTCCCGAATCCGACGGGCCGTATCTTCTTCGATTTGAGCCGGGATGACCAGTTTAGCCCCTTCATCGTCCACGTATTTGGCTTCATAAGAGTAAAATTCATGCTTAGGTACAATCTCTCCAAGTAACTCGGCAGCAACAGGCTTGTCATTTCCCAAAACCGAGCACTCGATCTCTCGTCCCTGAGTTGCTTTTTCAACCAAGATTTTACGGTCTATCCCGAACGCTATCTTCAGGGCTTCTTCAAATTCATTTGCCGTACGGGCCTTGCTCACTCCGAGCGAGGAACCTTCCCGGCTGGGTTTGACAAAAAAAGTTGGTCCCAGTTCCTGGATTAATTCCTCATGACGGACATGGTCTCCAGAACGAAAAACCCGGTAAGGTACCACTGGAATTCCTTGCAGAACCAGTAACCTTTTGCAGACGTCTTTGTCCATGCAGATGGCCGAACCATAAACATTGGAACCAACATAAGGTTTCCCTGCCATTTCCAGCAGACCCTGGAGCGCACCGTCTTCTCCAAACCGCCCATGAGTGATCGGGAAGAAAACATCGATTTCATCTAGTGAGTTACTTTTTTTTTCTGTGCTTTCCAGGGGCCGACGTTCTGGAATGTTTACAGGATGTGAGGAGGAAAAGCTAACTTTCCGGACATCATCATGATGTTCCAGAAAACCTTCAGACTCCCCAAGAAACCACGAACCTTCCAGGTTGATCCCGATCATCTGCACATCAAAGCGGCTCCGGTCCAGGGCTTTTTGGATATGATATGCGGAAATCAGCGAAACCTGATGTTCACCACTGGTACCCCCGCAGATCAACCCGACCTTGAGACGGGAATGATTCATGGTTCAGCTCTGATTCCCCACAGAAGCACGAATCCTGAGCTGTAGCTCTTCAAGTTGGTCCTGGGAAACATTTGAAGGAGCCTCAGTCATCAAACAGGAGGCTCTCTGAGTTTTTGGAAAAGCAATCACATCCCGGATCGATTCCGTCTTGAGCAGAAACATCATGATCCGGTCGAACCCCAGTGCAATCCCTCCATGAGGCGGAGCTCCGTAGGAAAGGGCTTTCATCAGAAAACCGAATTTACTTTCGATTTCATCATCATCGAGATTCAACAGTTTGAAAACCCGATCCTGAATGTCACTTCGATGAATACGGATGCTGCCTCCCCCAATTTCAACTCCATTGAGGGTGATGTCATAAGCACGGGAGCGAATGCGTTCTGGATGATCACCTCCATGTAATTCAAAATCCTCTAGATTGGGCATGGTGAAAGGATGGTGGCTTGAAACATAGCGCTTTTCAGTTTCACTGTACTCAAAGAGCGGAAAATCAGTAACCCAGACAAAACGAAATTCATTTTCAGGAATCAGTCCGCGCTGCCGTGCGATTTCCTTACGGAGGTTTCCAAGTGTGTCATGCACGATTCCTGGCTTATCCGCACAAAAAAGAACCAGGTCTCCGACTTCCATTCCAGTCCGCGCTTCCAGTGAAGCCTGATGCTCCTCCGAAAAGAATTTTGCGATCGGAGACTGCCATCCTTCGGCATTACGTTTGATCCAGGCCATACCTTTGGCACCGTATATCGCTGCAAACTCTGTCAGATCATCCAGTGCTTTACGCGACAAGTCGGCCCCACCCGGAACTCGAATCGCCTTCACCATTCCGCCGCCTTTGACGACTTCAGAAAAAACACGCAGTCCACACTCCGAAGCAATATCTGAAAGATCTACAAGTTTCAGTTCAAAACGGGTATCTGGTGCATCCGATCCATACTGGTCCATCGCTTCCTGATAAGTCATGCGTGGAAAGGGAATAGAAACCTCCATTTGGAGCAGTTCTCCAAAAAGGTGGACCATCAACCCCTCTACCAATCTGTAGATCTCTTCAGGACTTGTGAAGCTTAATTCCAAGTCGATTTGGGTAAACTCCGGTTGGCGGTTGCCCCGCAGGTCTTCATCGCGGAAACAACGAGCAATTTGTATGTAACGATCATATCCGCTGATCATCAGAAGCTGCTTGAAAAGCTGAGGTGACTGAGGCAAGGCATAGAATTGTCCAGGACTTACTCTTGAAGGAACCAGATAATCTCGGGCCCCTTCCGGAGTCGATTTGGTGAGTATCGGGGTTTCCACCTCAAAAAACTTTTCTGCCGTGAAGTAACTTCTGACAAGTTGCATGGCCTGTGAGCGCTGCATCAGATTACGCTGCAGAATTGGGTGGCGAAGTTCCAGGAATCTGTAGGTGAGTCGAATTTTTTCA
>Ga0208766_1000044_pt1 | contig 63217 bp, 54 predicted proteins | sample ETN01SmetaG_3_FD_185792 | JGI IMG/M metagenome (GOLD analysis project Ga0208766, IMG submission 185792) | Marine microbial and viral communities from oxygen minimum zone, Eastern Pacific Ocean - ETNP2014F12-01SV263 (SPAdes) (version 2) | ecosystem: Environmental > Aquatic > Marine > Oceanic ... | reverse complement strand
GCAATCAAGGAAATTTGGCTGGCCGGAAATTCAAAAGGCTGGCATTTTCAATTTCAACCGGAAAAAGAAATCTGGTTCGCAAATGCTGAACAGGAAGAATTTTTCCAATGTTTAGCAAATCTGCTTTCAGACAATCTGGGACAGGAAGTTTCTTTCAACTAGGGTAATTGTTGTAGAACGGCCATTGTGTTTTTACTGCGATTTTCGGTAGTCTCCTGATTTGCCACCAGTTTTTTCCAGCAGACAAATCGATTCAATCTCCATACTTTTGCTGACAGATTTGCACATATCATAAATTGTCAGTGCCGCAACAGAAGCAGCAGTAAGTGCTTCCATCTCAACACCGGTACGTCCGCTGGTTTTTGCTGTAACCCGGATAACTGCATATTCACCCTCCAGTTTAATATCCACATCCACTCCTGAAAGCGGCAAAGGGTGGCACATGGGGATCAGCTCGGAAGTCCGCTTTGCGGCCTGAATAGCTCCAATTACCGCTGTTTGCAGAACAGGACCTTTTTTTGTACTTCCGGATTCTTTCAATAGTTCGGATAGTTCATGTCCCAGGTGAACACGTGCCAAAGCGACTGCAGTACGTTCAGTGATGTTTTTTTCGGATATATCGACCATCCGTGGTTGATCACCTCCGGAAAGGTGGGTAAATTCTGGCTTGGCTTCAGTCATTAGAAAGCGCTGGAACAGGTGAGTTTTCTCTTTGCTGGGCTTTAAAAGGTATCCAGCGTGAATTCCGCAAAATTTGGGTAGGCTGAAAATCTGCTTTGTAATTCATTTTGGGCGAGTTCTCTACCCAATATCCTAAATATAACCAGCGTATATCAAGAAAGCGGGCATATTCAATTTCATAAAGTAGAGAAAAAACTCCAAGTCTCTTTGACACAAATTCCGGATCAAAAACAAAATAAACTGAACTGATTAATTCTGCTAAACGATCTATCCAACCCACTCCAATGAGTTTGTCTGCTGAATAATAACGCATAATTTCTGTAGTAACCGGAGATTCAATCAAAAATTCATAGTACTCTATTTCACTAACCGGAGTTTCGAGCCTATGCCAATCTCTTTGATACCGCTGATAAAGCTCAAAATCCTGCTGGTTGAATTCCAGCTGATGATGCTCAACCCGTACATCCTCGTTTTTACGCCAAGTACGGCGCTGACCTTTGTTTTGTGAAAAATTTTGTACATCAACACGAATCGGAATGCACGATTGACAACCTGAACAAACTGGATGATAAATGGAAAGACCACTGCGGCGGAAACCTTGATTCAGTAATGATGTGTAACCGTCCGGAGGAAGCTCACTTGTCTGGAAAGAAAGATTGTGCCATGTCTTGTCATCCCGGTATGGACAAGGCCCATTGTCTGTCTGATAAAGTTTCACCTGGATGCCGCTCATTTTCAGTAATCTGGAAAGGGGAAGAAGTGAAAAGGCGTAAAAAACTTAAATCAGGACAATCCGGTAGCAATAACTGTCATGGTAACTTCATCTCTTGCAGAATCTGAAAAGGTGGCGCCCCAGATTAACTCAACGTCTTCGTCTGCCATATCTTCTATGAGTGACATAGCTTCCTGAATTTCATAAGCACTCGTGTCTTTAGGCCCACTTACATGCACCAAAATACCCTTTGCTCCACGGATATCTGTATCCTCCATGAGAGAACCATGTAAAGCATCTTCGACTGCATTCAGTGCTCTATCTTTACCTTTTGCCACACCTCTTCCTATGACAGCTTTACCCATACCTTTCATAATGGTCTGTACGTCTGCAAAGTCAACATTGATGTCACCGACTCCGCTGAGCAGCATGGTAATTCCCCTGATGGCATTGATCAGTACCATATCAACCATGTGAAAAGCCTCAAGGAAGCTCGTGTTCTGAGTACTGGCATCAAGTAGTTTATCATTTGGAATAACGAGCAGTGTATCGGTATATTCACGCAGACGCTCAACACCGGCCAGCCCTGAACTCCTGCGTTTAGTTCCTTCAAACGAAAAAGGAATCGTAACTATGCCGACAGTCAGAATTTGCTTTTCCTTTGACATCCGTGCAATAGTTGGAGCAGCACCAGTTCCAGTTCCTCCGCCCATTCCAGCTGCAATGAAAACCATATTCGCGCCTTCAATTGCTTCATTAATTTCTGCAAGGCTCTCTTCTGCTGCACCTTCACCAACTTCCGGGCGTGCTCCCGCACCCATACCGCGAGTCAGTTTTTTCCCAAGTTCAATCTTTTTATGTGATTTGTTACGCTTTAGCGCTTTTAGATCAGTGTTACAGATTATAGTCTCAACCTGGTCAAAATTTTCTTCCGCCATTTGTGTGACCACATTACCTCCAGCCCCACCAACGCCGATGATTTTTATGATTGGAATAAATCCTTCCTGAACAGGATAAAATTGCGCGGTTTGTTTTTCTGCCATGTATTTCAACTCAAAAGAAATTAGGGAATATATTTGTCTCGAAAATAAATCCTAAAGTATCTATAATACCCCACAGTATTATACTAATCAATGCAGTGATTCCTGTCGACTTGACGTTTTTAGAAAATATTAAAATTTTAAGAAACAGAAATTATGCAATAAACGTAAAAAAATATGCTTTGCTCACGGAAAATCTGTTCCCTGTATACATCCTGACCTCAGCCTGATTGTCATAAGTTCATAAAACGATCAAGATTCTCATTTTCAAAGTAAATATCTTTTTCAGCAACAAGTACCAGTTATTAACACAATTTTTCTTTATTAGATTGACTAATCCTTGCTCTGATTAGTAAATTATGATAGAGGTGTATTATTGAATTTGCAAACCAAAGAATTATTGACGGATAAAAAACCGTCTATTAACACATAAACCAAGGACCAATTATGATTTCTGAACAGATTTTTTATCTCTTTCTTTTTCCCTGGATTATTTTCATTGCTACTATACCAGGCTCTGTTATGACTTACCTCTTCGCTGGTCTGGCGGCGCAATTGCTGAATTATCTGCCAGAAAAAACTGAAGCTGATGCATAAAAACCGATTTTCAGCAACCAGTTTGTCCTGCATGTTTTCCATTCATTTTCTCTAAGACGGAGGAGACTTGAACCAGTACAGCGCGATGATTACCGACTTTCTGCATAAATGCGGAGATGCGGATAAAGAATTCGTCAGTGAACACGAGTGGTGGGTTGTAAGCGGCTCAGTCAAGGTGCAGATTTTCCTCACAAACATGGAGGAAAATGCAGAATTGGTGGTTGCGGCAAATCTTTTTCCGTATCCTGAGCAAAACGCGGAAGTCAACGCATATGTGCTTAAACTTAATGGGACTTTAAAGTTGAAAGGAGTGAGTTTTGGCATACGTAATCAGCACCTGATCTTAAGCTATATCCGTCCGGTGCACGGTCTCGATCCTGAGGAACTGGAATGGATCATTGCCAGTATCGCTGTAATTGCTGATGAATACGACGATTTCCTGATTGAAAAATTTAAACTTTAAAAAACAATGCTAATTGAATGATCATAGTTTAGCTGTTTTCACACCCTGAAAATTTTCCCTCTGCCTGTCTCCATTTTAGCGAAAATACACTTCAAGCCCTTACAAAGGAATTACTACGCATCTCATGACCGATGTTGGTTGACTCGCCGTGTCCGGTGATAACGGCAGTTTCTTCATCAAGTGTGTAAAGTTTTTCCTGAATAGATTTTTCGATCTGCTGATAGTCTCCGCCCCATAAATCAGTACGACCGATTGAACCCTGAAAAAGAGTATCGCCGGCAATCAACAGCTTTTGATTTGCAAACAAAAAACACATCGAACCGGGAGTATGCCCTGGTGTATGAAGTGCTTTACCCTGGACACCTTTCACATCAATTTCCTCCTCATGTTCCAGCCATTGGTCCGGCGGTGGTGGCTTTTCAAAAGGAATTCCGAACATCCGGCACTGATCTTCCAGCATGTCCCAGAGAAACAAATCATCACGGTGCAGAGCCAATTTTGCTCCGGTTGCTTCTTTCATTTTTCCGGAAGCAAGAAAATGATCCAGATGCGCATGTGTGTGAATTATACGTTCGACCTGAAGATCTAACTCAACTAAACGTTCAATCAGCATTTCAGCGTCACCTCCAGGATCTACCACAATTGCTTTCCGACTGACAGGATCGCCCAATATTGTGCAATTACACTGCAGGTGCCCGACAGGCAGAGTTTCTACGATTAACTCTGGAACATTCATCAAGCAGTCTTCTTTTTGGTAGCTTTATTTTTCCCGCCTCTACCAGCTTTTGGTGGCGGGGCCTCAGCAATTATTTTATGACACGCTGCTTCATCTAAACTTTCCGGGGCAATACCCTTTGGTATTTTGTAATTTTTCTTTCCGGACTTTATATACGGTCCATAACGCCCATCTAACACAAGAATTTCGCCAAAATCATGAATTGTGCTTTTAGCTTTTTTCTCCAGACCTTCACGAACAATCTCAATCGCCTGCGCTAAATCTGTTTTAAGAGGATCTTCACCTTTTGGCAGGGAGAAGAAATTTTTTCCAAGTTTTACATAAGGGCCAAAACGTCCGTTATTGACTATAATTTCCTCACCGTTTTCGTAGTTTCCAAGTGTGCGAGGCAAGGCGAAACATTCCATGGCCTCTTCAAAGCTTACATCATTGAGATTGAGGTTGTCCGGTAAAGAAGCAAAGCGCGGCTTTTCCTCATCTTCACGTGTACCTATCTGTACCATTGGTCCATATCTGCCGATACTCACACTGACAGGTTTTCCACTTTCGGGATCAGTACCCAATTCTCTACGTTTGAGTACTTCAGCACGTGTAACGGATCCGTCTTTTTCTACAACTCTTTCGTGAAACGGTTGGTAAAAACCACCCATCATCTCAACCCATTCTTCCTCACCGTTTGAGATACGGTCAAAGTTGCGTTCTATCTTAGCGGTAAAGCCAAGATTTACAATTTCCGAAAAATGATTGGTTAGGAAATCAGTCACAACTTCACCAATTGAAGTCGGTTTGAGTTGCTTTTCGGGAGTAACCTCCACATAACCACGATCCTGGATTGTAGAGATAGTTGGTGCATAAGTAGAAGGCCGCCCAATACCTTCAGACTCCATTTTTTTAACCAGAGATGCTTCTGTGTAACGTGGCGGTGGTTTAGTAAACAATTGCTCAAGATTCAATTTTTTCAACGGCAGTAGTTGATCTTTTTCGACTTTAGGCAGGATCACATCTTTTTCACCCGCCGCAGCACTTGGGGCCTCAAGGCCTTCCGTGTATGCCTGCAGAAAACCAGGAAAAACTACGCGCTGTCCTTTTGCCACGAAAAGACACTCTTTTTTTGCTCCTGCTACTATTTTCAAGGTGGTACGCGCAATTTCAGCAGGTGCCATCTGTGAGGCCAGGGTACGTTTCCAAACCAGACTGTAAAGGCGGAATTGATCTGAACTCAAATGGGCCTGGACAGTACTAGGTTTGAGGGAGAGATCCACCGGACGAATTGCTTCGTGTGCTTCCTGTGCGTTTGCAGTACGGTTCTTGAATTTTCGTGGCTCTTTCAAACCAAATTTTATACCATATTCTGCACTGATAACTTCCTGTGCTTGAGTCAAAGCCTGTTCAGCGAGCACTACTGAATCGGTACGCATATAGGTTATCAGACCTCCACTGTAATCCGGAATCTCAAAATTCCCTTCGTAAAGTTGCTGAGCGACCACCATTGTCCGTTTGACGGAATATCCGAGTTTTACAGACGCTTCCTGTTGGATGGTTGAGGTTGTGAATGGCGCGCCTGGTTTACGGTTTGTCATTCGTTCTTCAACTTCATTCACCACAAAATCACCCTGCTTTACGCTGGCTTCAATCTCAAGAGCGCCTTTTTCATTGACTACTTTTGCTGGTTTACCAGCAAGCTTTTTCAATTCTGAGGTAAAATCATTAAAGTCTGCGCGAATTCTCCAATATTCTTCTGGGATAAATTTTCTAATTTCTCTTTCACGTTCAACTAAAATATATACTGACACACTCTGCACTCTGCCTGCTGAAAGTCCGGGCTTGATTTTTTTCCAGAGCAAAGGCGACAGTTCATATCCTACGGCACGGTCAAGAATTCTGCGTGCCTGTTGCGCGTCAACTAACTGTTGATCTACATCTCGTGGATTTTTCAGCGCATTGAGAATCGCGGGCTTGGTTATTTCGTGAAAAACAATCCTTTTCACTGGACGTTTTTTTAAACCAAGTGCCGCCAGCAGATGCCACGAAATCGCCTCACCTTCACGGTCTTCATCGGTTGCAAGGTAAACGATTGTGTCCTTGTTGATCTGTTTCTTCAGTTCACTTACAGTTTTTTTCTTATTCTTGGAAATCTCATAATCAGGGGCAAATCCATTTTCAGGGTCAAAACCAAGTTTACTCGAAGGGAGATCCCTTACATGCCCCATCGAAGCAGTTACAGTGTAATCTTTGCCTAGAAATTTACTGATTGTCCGGGCTTTAGCCGGTGATTCTACAATAATTAAATTTTTTGCCATACTTTTCTATGCAACCAGCGAATCCTGACTGCTAATCTTCAAAAATGTTTTTTAAATTGATAACTCTAGAATATACTCAGCGCTAGTGCCGATTTAAAAAATTATTAATTGTGATTTTACACAGCCTCTGACGTACTTCTTATTGAATTACTTAAACTAAAAAATTAATTTAATCCTGAACGAGAATGCACCACCTTGTCCAGCAAGCCGTATTCAAGCGCTTCTTCCGCAGTAAACCAATTATCACGGTCAAGTGCTTTTTTTATTTCCTCGTGACTTTTCCCTGTTTGATCTGCATATAACTTAACCAGATGGTCACGTGTTTTTAAAATTTCACGCGCCTGAATTTCACACTCCGATGCCCGTCCCTGATACCCCATTAACAAAGGTTGGTGAATCATTATTTTTGCTTGCGGCATTGCAAATCGACGCCCTTCGTCTGCCGCTAAACTCAAAATTGACCCCATGCTCGCAGCAAATCCTGTCACTATAGTTGTTACAGGACAAGTGATAAATTTGAGCATATCAAAAATAGCAAAGCCGGAAAATATTTCTCCACCTGGAGAATTGATAAAAACCGTGATCGGCAATTCCGGACCTTCCTGTTCCAGCAGAACTAGCTGACTCAATACTTTTGCAGATAATTTTGCATCCACCTGTTGGGAAATAATGACTGTACGTGACTTTAGAAGCTTGCTCGAAATACTGTCCAATTCATCGTTATCTTCATTTTTTTCTTCACTCATTTATTATTCCTGTGTAATTCTTTTTGATTTTATTTAATTATATTCGCTTCATTCAAATTATGGTAAGGCAAAAACGTGTGCAAGTTTTTTATGAGCATTACTTCCGGGCCAGCAGTTCTGCATTATGCTTTGACAACTCTTTTAAACAAGCGAATTTAGTATTCACAGTGAAAATTCATAAAAACCACATTAAGCTGTTTATATGTTGTTTTATTAATAATTATCTGCAGAACCAGCTAATTCCAATTTGGCGTATTCAGCTTGTTTTCACTCAAAGATCCTGAACAGTTTTTTTTGTTTGAAACTTGTTCAGCATTTCATTTGCCAGTTCCATAGTGTTCTCACTAATCTCTTGTCCACCGATTAAATCCGCAAGAGCACGTACCCTATCATCCTGAGTTAATAGAGGACTAATATTTGTGAAAGTTTCATTTGCTGCTAATCTCTTGCTGACTAAATAATGATGTTCTGCAAAAGCGACTATTTGGGGAAGATGAGTTACACACAAAGTCTGGTGACGAACACCAAGTGAGTGTAATTTTTGCCCAACTATTTCAGCAATTGCTCCGCTGATTCCTGTATCAATTTCATCGAAAATTAAAATCTCAACTGTATCAAGTGAAGTTAAAACAGTCTTAAGTGCCAACATTATCCTGGAAAGCTCACCTCCGGAAGCAACTTTAACGAGACTCCGCATTTCCTGCCCAGGGTTAACTGTCAGTATAAATTCAACCCGGTCAATCCCTGTGGAAGTACATAAATCTTCATCTGCTGTTAACGACGCCGATACAATTTGAGTTTCAAATCTTGCCTTTTCCATTCCCAGTTGATGTAACTCATCAACTATCGCCTGATCCATTTTTTTAGCAGCATGCAGACGCTGTTGAGAAAGACGTGCTGCAAAATTGTTCAGGTTTTTACTTAAGCGCTCAATCCGCGAGCAAATCTCCTGTTCATTTTCAACCAGGTTTTCCAGAGAAGCTAATTCCTGCTGATTTTTTTCAAAAAGAGTTAGTAGTTCATCAGCATTTTCCAAACCAAATTTACGTTCGAAATGCTGAATTCGACTTAAGCGTTCATTGATCCAGGCCAGTCGTTTCGGATCGTCTTCAATTTTAGATGTATAGCTAACCAATTCACGATGACTGTCTTCAAGCTGAAAAAGTGCTGATTCAATACCGGAACGTATTATTCCGCATTCCGGATCTATCTGTTCCGCCTCACTTATTACTTTCCTCAAATATTCCAGTTGTTCTAAAACTGCACCATCCATCTCCTGCAACTGATGCTGTACCTGCCCAAGATTCGCGCTGAGTTTTTCCACATGCATCAGTCGGTTTTCTTCCTGTCTGAGTTCACTTTCTTCTGCTTGTTGATAATTCAATTCTGACAAATCTTCTATAATTTCCTGAAGTTCCTTTACACGTACAGCACGTACAGCAAATTGTTTTTGCATGAGTTGCTGTTCTTTCTTTGCGGACTGCAAAGCCTGGAATGAAGCTGTCACCTCTTGACGTAAAGGCAACAGTTGACCATATCCATCCAGAAAATCCAGGTGTGATGAAACACGCAACAGGGACTGATTGTCATGCTGACCATGGATATTTATTAATTGGCGACCTACTTTTTGTAAAAATTCTGCTGTTACTGAAACTCCGTTGATGTGCCTTTTTTGTCGGCCTTTGCGTGAAACCTGACAACGTACAATTATTTCATCATCAAGAGTTACACCGGACTCTTCCAGTTCTCTGCGAAAATCAAATTGCTCGCCCTGAACTGATTTTTTGGGAACTGTAAATATTGCTTCTACTACTGCCAATTCCTCGCCTGTCCTGATCATGCCCGGATCACCGCGATGTCCCAAAACAAGCAAAATAGCGTCGATCATAATCGATTTCCCTGCTCCTGTTTCACCGGTGAGAATGGAAAATCCGGCAGAGAATTCCACCTCAAGTTCACTGATCGTTGCTAAATTTTCTATCCTTAATTGTAATAACATCTCTTTATTTAATTATTGCACATTGATTAAATATATATTTTATCTAATTCATTGTTTTTAGAATTACTATATAGTTTTTATAATCTCTTATTTGATTTTATATATACTAATTCTATAACCTTCTAATTTGGGAGCTTTATATAATTTGATTAACTATATGTCTTTTCAATAAAATTCATGATTATTTATTTAATATGAATAACTATATATCTATTCATCATTGAATTTAATTCGCTGTTGATGGTAATATGCTTGTTGATTTATTATATATTTATTCAAAAATACTTCAGATAAATTTCTCTCACATTTTGGGCCACTTTTTCCACAGTTTCCCGCAAATTACTAACTTCGTAGCCGTGGTGTTTTAAAAGTTGAAGTATCGTTTCAGTTTGAACTTTTTCAAAATCCAGCAAATCTGTTGATTCATCATAGATCAGTCGCAGCCCATTTTCAATCAATCTCAACAGTTTGTAATTGTATCGCAAACTCTGCGCTTCTTCTTGATTAAGCAAATTCAGCTCACCAAGTTCCTGCAGTGCATCCATGGTTTTTGGACAGCGTAATTGAGGATAATCACGTCCATACTTAAGCTGCAATGCCTGTGTCAGAAATTCAATATCCAGCAATCCGCCTCTGCCCACTTTAATATTTTTGCGGTTTTCCTTTTCACCAGAGAGTTCCTGTTCTTTACGCAGGCGGAAATGATGAATTTGCGCATCCATATCTTCCGGAGGAATCCATTCATAAACTGCACTGCGGATTCCATCCTCCACTTCTTTAAACCATTTTGCTTCACCTGTACCTCCAATTACCCTGCCTTTGATCAAGGCTTGATGTTCCCATGGCTGTGATTTTTCGTGATATTTTAGATAAATACCTAAAGGCGTCACCAGCACACCGGCATTCCCGGAAGGTCTCAAACGTGCGTCAAGTTTATAGGCATATCCTGTACGTGTCATTGTAGAAAGACAGGAGATGAAACGCTGGATCAACTTGATCCAATATTCCTGTGCTCCGATTCCATTTTCGCCGTCTGTGGAACCTTCTCCGGAATGGATAAAAATCAAATCCAGATCCGAGAAATAGGTTAACTCACTTCCGCCCAATTTACCCAAACCAATGATCGCGAACTGACCTGATTCTCCGTGTTTATTTTTAACTTCTCCGTAACGTTGAGTTAACCATTTTTGAGACAGTCGAAAAGCAGACTGCACAATCACTTCCGCCAGAATAGTAAGTCCAATCCTGGTACGTTCGTAAGAAAGGACACCTTCCATTTCCGCACTTCCCAGCAGAAATGTGATAGTATGTTTGAACTGCCTGAGCTGATCTATTTCTTCTTCTTCGTTATCAGCACAGCAAAGCAGCTTTTCTTCAAGTTGTGCAGTCCAACTTTCTGCAGATATTTCCAATCTTGAATTGTCCAGTTGTTCCAGCAAATCCAAATGATTGAGCAGGTAATTCCACAACATTTCGCTGGTTTCCGCAATACGCATCAAGCGTGAAAGTGAAGAAGGATGTTTGGACAATTTACGATAATAACCAATTTTAACACTGACAGCTTCAAACAGACGCTGAAATTTATTTTTCGTACTTTCATGCATCAGGGGGGCAAGATGCTGTGAAAACAGCTCGATAAACTGCTGTTCCTCCGTGGTGAAACTTTGTATCCTCGCGCAGTTGCGGATTGCCGCTTCAATTTCCAGATGTTTTCGACTGAACAATCCGCTGAAAACGGCACGTACACTTCCCATCACATCTTTCAAATCACTCAAAAGTTGCTGACGTGCTTTTTCTAGATCAAACTCAGAATAAGCTAAATTTCTAGCAATTTGCTGTTGCTGTTCAATGTCTGAAGGCATGGTATGGATTTGCTGTTCCTCACGTAACTGTAGATGATGTTCCACGCGTCTTAAAAACAAATATGCTTTTGCTAAAGTATCTGCATCACGCTGCGGAATTAATTCTGCGTCACTTAGTTTCCCCAATACTTCCAGGGTAGCAGGACTGCGCAGTCCCGGTTTTCCACCACCGTATAAAAGTTGAAAAGTTTGCACAAAAAATTCAATTTCACGGATTCCTCCAACGCCCAACTTGACGTTCAAAAAGCTTTCACGTATATGCTCCTCTTCAATACGCTTCTTTATTTTTTCAACATCATGCAGCACTGCCTCATCCAGCAAACTCCGAAAAACAAAAGGTTTTATCATGCTCATAAAATCTTTTCCGGACTGAACACTTCCTGCCACGGGAACTGCTTTTATCAGGGCTTGACGCTCCCACAGTTCACCGCTTGAAGAATAATAGAATTCCATTTCGTCCAATGACTGAACGAGGGGAGCGCGATCTCCTCCTGGACGTAAACGCATGTCCATTCGCGCCAGAAATCCCTCCTCGGTTACATCCGCCATTACATCAATCAATATTTTTGCGGCTTTTATCCGGAGTTTGTAATCACCTTCCGGATCTCCTGTTAGGACTTCATTATCGTGAATGAAAATTAAATCAACATCGGATGAATAATTTAATTCATATCCTCCTAATTTCCCCATTCCTAAAATCATAAATGGAAAAAGTTCTCCAGACTCTGAACCTTGAGCAGATTTTGACTCACTTCCGGAAGCACCGCTCTCAGCCGGATTTGTCTGCTTTACTGTAAAATTATTTAGGCCCAGTTCGTGTTTAGTTATGCCAGAAAGCGCCGCACGTAAAGAACAAATTGCAATTGCGGAAAGTTCCTCAAGTGTTTCTTTGAAAGGGCAAAGCTGAGCGAGGTCACGGACAGTTATTCGTAAATATTCTTCGTATTTGTAGCGCCGTAAAATATTCTTGAATCCCGCCAGGGAATACTCCGGTTGCTGCTTGATTCTTTTCAGCAGTTCTGTTTCCATTACTTCCAAACTTTTTTGTTGTAACAGAAAAGGAGAGTCCAGCAATTTATCAGCAAGTTCCGGATTCCTTTTTAAGCGAATTGCCAAAAAGTTACTGCGTCCGAAAATATACATAAAAGCCGTTGTGTCCGGACGATTCCAGTTAAAATCTCTTCCGGAACTAATACGGAATGCTTGCGTAAAATCAAGCAGCTGTGTCAAGGCTGTTTCCGGAGTACCGCAGGAAAGTAGAACAGGCAGAAAATGTGGCAGCTGATCTGAAATACCTGTAACCGCAACGCACTGATCCAGCAAATTCGCCAGACGTTCCGAAGATGCAGATGAGAAAGGTGAAGAAGTATCCCGTAATATTTCCTGCCAGTCGGTATTTTGAGGCAAAGGGAAGAGCTTGTTTATCCAGTCATTGAAGGTCACGTTTAACTCAGAAATGGTTTTGGGTGCGAGCACAGTCTAGCATAATCCGGCAATTGGCAGAAATAAAAAAACTCTGTTGTAACTGTAAAGATTCGCTCAGCAAAAAACAATCAATGAAAAATTACTGGATTTTCGGCCCTCTTTCCCTGCTTTTACTAAGCACCGAAGAATGTGCTGATTTGAAAAAACAGCGTGTTTAATCAGTAAAATGAACAGGATTAAAAAGAGACTTTATGCCGAGAGCAACTGCAAAGGAACGTAGAAAAACAAAAATTCGTGGGAGCAAAGGAATCACTCCCACGTGGAAGTTGTTTAACAGTGGTAATACAACTCGAACTCATGAGGATGGGGACGGGAATCGATGGCTTTGACTTCTTCTTCCATCTTCCAGTTCGACCAGTAATCAATGACATCTTTGGTAAACACATCACCTTTGAGCAGGAATTCGTGGTCGTTTTTCAAAGCTTCCAGAGATTCGTGAAGTGAACTCGGCATCTTACCAATTTTGTTCAGTTTTTCAGGAGGAAGATCATAGATATTCACATCCATTGGATCACCTGGATCAATCTTGTTTTGAATTCCGTCCAAGCCTGCCATCATCATTGCCGGAAAAGCAAAATAGACATTTGCTCCTGAGTCGGGACAACGGTACTCAATCCGGCGGCCTTTTGGTGAATCTACCACGGGAATCCGAACAGTAGCAGATCTGTTACGATTGGAATAAGCCAGGTTGATTGGCGCTTCATATCCAGGAACAAGACGCTTGTAGGAATTGGTCAAAGGATTGGTAAACGCTGCCAATGCCGGAGCGTGCTTAAGGATACCGCCGATGTAGTAAAGTGCCATTTCACTTAACCCACCGTATTGATCTCCGGCAAACAAAGGCTGTCCGTCTTTCCAGATTGACTGATGCGTGTGCATTCCACTGCCGTTATCCGCAAACATCGGCTTCGGCATAAAAGTGGCGGTCTTACCGTTATCAATAGCGACATTACGGACAATGTATTTGTACCACTGCATCATGTCTGCAGATTTCAACATTGTATCAAATTTGAAATCAATTTCGTGCTGTGCGGGTGCGACTTCATGGTGCTGTGCTTCAATGGTCAGTCCCATATCCTGCATAGTTAAAACCATTTCTGCTCTGATATCACGGTCCTGATCAAATGGAGCTGACGGGAAATAACCAAACTTGTGGCCAATTTTATATGCTTTATTTCCACCCATTTCTTCTGTGCCTGAATTCCAAGGACATTCCGTAGAATCAATGGAATAAAAACCGCCTTCCGGACCTTGTGCGAAACGCACATCATCAAACAGAAAAAATTCTGCTTCCGGTCCAACAAAGATGGTATCTCCAATTCCGGTAGAAACCAGATACTTTTCAGCTTTCTTGGTGACGGCGCGTGGATCACGTGAATAGTCCTCGCCTGTTACCGGATCTTGAATATCACAAATAACAGATAGAGTAGGATGCTCATAAAAAGGATCCATTTTGACTGTCGACAAATCCGGCACAACTTTCATGTCACTGTTGTCAATGGTCTGCCAGCAGCGAATACTCGACCCGTCAAACATGCGGCCTTCTTCCAGCATTTCTTCGGTCATTTCTGTAATAGGGATAGTGAAATGCTGCCATGTTCCTATAAAATCGATGAACTTCATGTCCACCATAACCGCATCATTTCCTTTTGCAAATTCAATTGCCTCTTTCGGCGTAGTCATAACTTCTTCCTTTTTAACTATTTTTAATTATTAATTAACCACAAAAAAGTGGCATAGAAAAACATAACTTCATACTTAAGGCAAATACTAAGCCACAAATTATTGTGCTGATTTTAAAGTATATTTTTTAAAACCGCAAGAATATTCGCACATTAATTGAGCAGTTGCACAATTAATGTGCAGCATGTTTTAGCAACCTCACATTCACTGCTTTATCTTAAACCTCAAAGTCATCCGATATGATTATCATTTTACCTTCAAGATAAAAACCAAAATGCAGAGGAGGATGTTTAAATCATCTCAACTCAAACATCATTACAGTCACTCTCAAAGTAAAAAACAGTCCAGCTTCTTTAAAGCATCAGCGACTAAAACGAGTGAATTCTCACAGCTAGCGAATTACACTCTACACTTGAAACGATCTGGTATGTTGCTTGCTTTTACCAAAGCAGCCAAAAAGTTCAAAAAATCTAATTCACCTTTATTCAGGGAATATTATGAGCGGCATGACCAGTCTGGTTCAAGCAGCAGGAGTGATTGAGCGTAAAATGGAGACTGTATCAAATAATTTGGCCAACGTCAACACAGTTGGTTTCAAAGAAGATCAGCCGTCATTCAGAGAAGTTCTTTCCAATGCGCAACGTGTCGCACCAGAATCACTGGAGGAACGTTTTTTGTCGCACGAATATCTTGATGATTATGTAGGGATGGACAAATCTGCAGTGGTAGTAGATGAAGTTGGCAAAAATTTCGAACCCGGAAGAATGCGTACTACAGGTAATGATCTGGATTTTGCACTGGCTAATGATGGTTTTTTCACCATTGATACACCTCAGGGCGAAAGATATACACGCGCTGGGAATTTTCAACTTGATGCGTCTGGGCGTATTGTGACCAATGATGGATATCCGGTTCTAGGAACAAACGGTGTTATTACCATTAAAGAAGGTGCAATTCAAGTTAATGAAAGTGGACAGCTCAGTGTTGACGAAGTTCTTGCAGACAGCTTCCGCCTGGTACGTTTCGCAAATCAAGACCAACTGCAAAAGCTGGGACAGGGATTTTTTGCGCCGGTTAACAGTAATGACCTACCGCGTGAATCCGAAGAGGTTCAAATCAAACAGGGAATGCTTGAAGATTCAAATGTGAATAGCATGCTCGAAATGACTCGTATGATCACCGCAACACGTGCTTATGAAACAGTACACAGAGCTCTTACAAGACTGGATAAATTAGATGAAAAAGCCATTAGTATGGTTCAGGCTTAATCAATTATTTAGAAATTATTTTCCACAGTAACAATCTGACTCAGGAGTTTACCGCTTATGATGCGTGCACTTTATACAGCTGCTACCGGAATGCAGGCCCAGCAAAGAAATATTGATACAACTGCTAACAACCTGGCAAACGTTAACACAACCGGTTTTAAAAAAAGCAAAGTCCAGTTTCAGGATTTACTGTATTACAATGAACGCAGTGCTGGTGTTCCTTCTTCAGTTTCCACTCAGGTTCCAGTTGGAATTCACGTGGGTCATGGTGTTAAGTTTGTGAGCGTTGATAAGGTACATACTCCTGGCAACATGGAGAACACTGGGAATGATCTGGATATGAGCATTGACGGTATGGGTTTTTTCCAGATACTGCAGCCGAATGGAATCATCGCATATTCGAGGGATGGACATTTCAACGTGGACGGGATGGGACGTCTGGTGACAAATGACGGGATGCTGATGGATCCTGAAATCAACATTCCGGCTGATACTAGAAAAGTGCAAATCGGCATAGATGGTACAGTTTCAGTTTTTCTGCGAGATGACAATATGCCTGAGGCTCTCGGTAGCATTCAGTTAGCACGTTTTCAAAATGCGACCGGACTAACACCAATTGGAAAAAACCTTTATCTTTCAACTCCTGCTTCCGGAAACGCCATTGTTGACGCACCTGGTTCAAGTAATATGGGTACTCTCACGCAGGGTTTTTTAGAACGTTCAAATGTCTCCCTGGTTGAAGAGATGGTAAATATGATTACAGCGCAGCGTGCATATGAAGTAAATTCAAAAGCCATTCAGTCTGCAGATGAAATGCTGCAAAACACCAACAATCTGGTGCGTTAATTAATCAGGACTTAATCCATTAACAACCATTAGTAATACATAAAAAAGCAAAAGACAGGTTCAAAGGAAAAAGTCTCCACAAAACACTAGGAATTACGAATAGAATCCGTTGTTAAAACAAAAGGTAGAGCGATGAAATATTTTCCGTACAGTTACGGATTGTTGGTGCTGTTATTCTTGCTCAATTCCGGAACAGCTTTTTCTACAGGAAGTAATCTTATTGATGAGCAGCAAATCAAAGTATTCCTGCCTCCGTCTTCAGTCATTAACAGTGATGAATATCGACTTGGAGAAATAGCACAGCTTGAAGGAGAAGACGTTCTGCTGCTGGAAAAAATCAGCCAAACCGTTATTGGTCGCTCACCTTTACCGGGCCGCAAATTAACCGTTACACGCTCCTTAATTCTCTCTCGTTTACGTTCCCAGAAAATCAACATCAAACGCTTTGTTTTTCCGGGTTCGGAATCCAGCAGCATTCAACGTGCAGCCCTCAAAATAACTGGAAAAGACATTGACCAGGTTATCCTGAAACACATCCGGGAAGCTAATAGCAATGAGGACTTAAAACCGCGGATACTTGCTAAAACAAGAGATATTTTCCTGCCGAGAGGGCAGGTAAGTTACGTTATCACTTCTAAAGGCAAATATAAAAAAGATGGCGGTTACCGGAATTATGAGGTTGAGTTCAGTATAGACGGAGAAGCAGTCAGGATTGTTACAGTTAGAACCTATCTGAAATTATACAAAGAAGTTTTTATTGCACGTGATACTATCAGGCGTAACCAGATTATTGAAGAATCGGATTTACTGAAAGTCCGTAAAAATGTGGACCGGTTGCCGCGTGAATATGTAACAGACAAAGATCAACTGATTGGTAAAATTTCTAAACGTACAATAAATCCGAGCGAAGCAATCCAAGGAAATACTGTTTCTGCTCCTCCACTGGTAAAATCCGGTGATCGTTTGCAGATAGTTTTTGAAACTCCGTTTCTACGTCTTTCTGCACCAGGCATTTCTATGGCAAAAGGCAGGAAGGGCGAGAGAATTCCTGTGAAAAACCTGGACAGCAAGATCGTGGTTTTTGCCACAGTGCAAACTAGAAATGTTGTACTGGTAAATTAATCAAAGAGGCTTAATTAGCTTTATTCAGCAAATTCCGGCAAATCATTATTCTTAATTAGCCTCTTGAAGTTAGAGCAGGGCCTAATTTATTTTGAAAATACGGATCATAATACTTCTCTCGATGCATAACAAAAATGAAGTACATACTTAAGATTTTCATAATTAATTTTTAATTATTGTTTTAATAGTGTTACATTTAATTTACACATTTTCGCCGACCTACAAGTACTTTCTGGCCACGCTACTGGTCTTGAGTCTTGCGGGTTGTCTACCTCAAAGGCCTCAACCGCAACCGCAACCGCCGGCTGAAATTTTAACAGCAAATGCTGTGAAAAAACAAAATGACAAATTAAGACTGACATCAAAACGTTTACGCCGCAAACGGATTTCATCCAGTAGGAATCTCTATGAAGGCTCCCTCTGGCGTTACGAATCATCTTTTGGGAATCTGCTCCGTGATCACCGTGCCCGTTTCCGAGGAGACCTGCTGAGTATTAACGAAGTGAGTTTAATCGTAAACGCGCCGCCTCCAAAATTACCAACTGAAGGTCAGCCTTCAGGAGGAGCAGAAACAGCAAATGTTGCCCTGGAAGCCCTGACCTTAAGAGATGCCATAGAGGAAGAACAAAACGAAATTTTACGAAATCTGGACGGTATATCTGCGCGTGTAATTCGGGTGCTTCCAGATGGAAACATGCTCATCAAAGGACAAAAGATCGATTATCGACAACGTAATCAAGTGCGTTACATTACCACAGTAACAGGAATTTTACGTCCAGCGGACGTAAATGATTCAAACATCGTTTCCGCCAGTAAACTCGCCAATCCTAACGTAAAAATCAAACGTCAGCAAAGTGGCAGCCTGGTACGTGAACGTCTCCAAAAACTAGCTCCTCTGCTTGGCCAGGAAAAATCCGGATTTTTAGGCCGTCTTAGTGATTTATCCAAGGGTGGTACTAAATAAAGAGCAATTGCTTTTACTTTAAAATATTTATCCGTGCGGCATTTACTGCAGCGTCAGTAGAAACCTTACGGGTTCCCTCCTGCCAATTTGAAAAGTGTTAACCACGTCACCATAATCCTGTGGCTTAATAATTTGTTTATAAAAGCTCAGCTGTCTTCTGCTTTAGTAAATTGATGCACTTATGTGAGCTATAGTAAACTGTACTTCCCTGTCTGTTTTGCTTAATCAGTGCACCTCAGAAGAAGTCTCTTTCAAGTAAAATTACATTCCGTTTTTTTAGTATTATTGCTATACATAGATACTAACATAGATACTAACATCTTAATTTCCTAATAGTTTTTTTAAGCTTCTTCATGACTACCGACACAAGCAGCGCCGGTCTTTCCCAACTTGAGCGGCAACTGAAATTGCTGACTACATTTAATCTGCAGGTGCCTTGTAACCCACAGGGAGATTTTGCGGAAGCCGGATTTAAGACATTACTCGAATCCCTCAAAACAACTTTAATCAGTGATTCCCTGCGTGCTTCCTATCACGCAGAAGATCTTAAAAAATGGAAAGAGTATGCGCAAAGGGAATTTAATGAAATGGCGCGCATAAACCGATTACGATTAGAAAATCTGATGCTGCTTTCTGATGAAGAAATGCACCAAACGATGTTTGAAGGTTTACTCATCTTTGATATCAATCCTGAGGATTCACCACCGTTGGAAGTATATGAAAAGACAGGCAAGTATAATGAGGATGGTAAACCAGTAATGCGCAGTACTGCATTTGATGTTTTTCAAAAAGGTGCAATTCACGGAATATCAGGAATCGAAAGATTCTTACCATCGCCCGCAATCAAGGGTGAGGCAGGAATGGACGCTCATCTGGAGCAGGAATTTGCTGGAAAAGACCTCGTCAGGCATTTTAAACAAGATTCAGGCAAGATGATTAAGGCCCTCACAACCATTGGAAGTTTGGGAGGGATAGGACACAAACCTGATTCAGATATGGATGCACAAGTTATCATCAACACAAATCCAGAATTTCAATTCAGTTGGAATGATGCGGATTTTCTGGTGGCATTGATTGCAAATGTTATAGAGTCTTTTTATGATCATTACTTTCGCAATTCTCTGACAGCAAAAGAACGTATCGAAATGAAAAAAGCCGCGATAGATTCTTTAAAAGAAAAATGCTGTAAAGGTATCAGCGAAGAAGAAATACGTGTGATTGACTCTATCTTTGCAAGCAGTTACCGCAAAGAATTAAGGAAATTAATACAAGATCATTTGAAAAAAAGTCCTGCCGAAGAGCAAAGAAGATTATTCCAGGAAGCAGTCATTATGACTTTAAATACTTATCCTGATTGTGAAGATTTACTGCCTCCGCTTAATAATTTTTTCTCATTTATAAAAAATAATGCCGGAGATCTCCATCAAAAAGGGTTCCCATTTTCGTTCAAGCAATTTAATAAAGAAAAAGTTCTAAAATGGTTAATTCAGTATTATCGTCATACTTTTCTTGACAATGCAGGTGCTCGTCAAGTTTTATGGCGCTATGCAGTCAGCAACAACATGACACCGGATTCCGTCCCTGAGGAAAAACAAGATGCTTGTTTTTTGAACAGTTTGACTAATAACTCTCAGTTATCATTACTGTTGAAGGAGTTTTTTGAGTTCCTATCCAGCAAGGTGGCTTATTCAACTCGTACAAATGTTACAGAAGCAATAAAGTCATTAAAACAGCACTTCAGTGCGAGCAATTTAGAACTTGATGAAAACCTGGAAGAACAAATTTTGTCAAAGTTCGAAATCAGTTACAGCTCCAGAATCGTTCAGTTGATTGAAGTTTTTTCTGATGGACAAGCCAAGGACGTTGAAGCCCAAATTGAATATCCCTTATATCTCAAAATTCAGCAGGCAGAAGCTTTTCTTACGAAAAAATATCCAACAACAGAAATACATTTTTTCACCAATATTTTACGAAAACAACGCAACGGACAGCATACCCCATTTTTAGTCTCTCCGGAAGGCAGTATGGCTTATGCACTGATGCTTAACGATTTCCTGCTAAATCCTGCTGCCATGATCTGCGGAATCACACCTATGCCTTTTGACCTGCCTAAGAATTTTAAAGTTCTTTCTTCAATTGGTGTTTTTCCGGATGAGGAGTGGACACTCAAACAAAATCTCGTTGCAGAATATAAAGTGCCGGCAAAAACTGCTGAACCGGAAAACGAAGAAGGACAGACAAAAAAGACGTCAGCAGAAAAGAGCCCTATTCTTGAAGAAGAAACAGAATCATTTGTACTTGGAAAATTACCGAATTGGGGTGAAATCACTATCCCGCGCGAAATGTTTCTGGGTCATGCACTGCCTATTTTTTTACGTGAAAGTGAGAAAATCAGTCACCGCAATCTTCCCAAAGCATTATTAAACTGCTGGTGGCTGGAAATGATTGTCTGTATTGACAAGGATGATGACCTACCGACAAGTCTTACCCGGCTCTTATGGAATCCGGAAGGTAGAAACTTTATCAGCGAACAACATAAAGGGTCGTTGATTGACGCAATCACAAAGATGGAGGAAACTTATCCCCCACTACCACTTGATCCGTGGTGGTTGAAATTTACTGAGATGCTGGTACGTTTCGAAAGCTACGAACAGGATGATGAAGAAGAACCGGATTTTGAACTTACGACTCTTTCTGAAACTCAAAAGAATATTGTTTTTTGCTTTTCTCAGCACATGCGTATTACTGATGTAATTAATTTCGGAGATGACGGAAAAGCATTCTGGCAGGGTGAAGACGCAAACTGGCGCAGCAGAGCCTTAGTTGATTTTTATAATATTTTCTTTTCTGTCCCTGAAGACCGTCGTGAACTGATTCGCTTTGCTGAGGGACGTGACGATGCAGGAAACAAAGTGGAAAAAATGCTCAAGAAACTTTTTCTTGAATCTATGACACGTGTAGAGAAGAAACTCTGCAAAATAGGACACACACGTGCACTGCAACAAATAAGCAACCAACTTGCACGCTTGAGCGAGAAAGGTTTTGAAAAAGAAAAAACAGCAGAATTCCTGAGCCCTTTGCTGGATATTGTTAATCAACGTGTTTCCATTGAAGACAGAAAAGTACTGATAAAACTTAAAAAGAAAATTCCGCTCAATAAAATTGAGCAAATGCAGGCCAAGATAGTTTACGAAGAATTACAAAAACTAAAAAGCGTGCAGGGAAACATTGTTGATTATTTTGCTCAGTTCAGTTTAAAAATGGAAGAAAGCTGGGTCCGTAAAACAATCACAAACGCCAAAGTGAAAATAGCCGGAAATTCATTGGAAAATGTTATTTTTAAATTCCATTTCGAGCGTAACTTCGAAAGAAAACCTTTTCAGGTTCCTTTGCCGATTTCAAAAAGTCTGAGTATCCCGCGTTCCAAAATAAAAGTAGAATTTATCCGTAAAACAGCAAAGTGGCAATTCAGTTCAGTGATCAGCCGCAGAGAAGCCGGAAGAGAAAAAAATGCAGAAAATGTGATGCCGATGTTTGAGTCAAACCTGGTAGAAGGTGTTGCGCGCTGTACTTTTAGCGGATATGTAGGTTTTGATGAAAAACATCTTTCTACCTTTGAAAAACCTGCTGCACAAGTTCATAGTGATATTGCAATGAACGCCGTTTCAGGCGGTGCACTAGTTATAATAGCAAAAGAAATAATAAAATTTTTCAAGCCTTTCACAGTTTCATCTCGAGAGTTAATGGCAGACATTCATTACGTACGTGAAATTCTAATGATCTGTAATGTCAATAAGATTGATACGCTTTCACTAATTGTGCGTGATAATCTGGGTGAGCAATTTGTAATCAACTTTGATATTCAAAAAATTGCTATCAAGAAGGTTCCACCAAAATTAAGAATTGGCGGCGACACAGCACTTGCAGAATTTTTTATGCGGCTCAACAGTCAGGAGTGCCGACTTTTATTCATGAGGCATTTATCAGCCCTAAAAATTCCTCTAAGTGCCTCTGCTCAACCCCGTTTGCATATTTGGGTAAACGGTGCAAATTACAACTTGCCTATCACACCAAAATTTCAGCAGAATTACCTTAACGGTATTGCCAATACACTCTGGCCTCATAACGCTATTGGTACACGTGAGCATTTAAAACCTTTTCATTTGAGCAGAACATTTGATGAAATCGGCAAAGCATCTATGCATGGTGAAAAAGAGCAGATATAAAATTCAGCAAAAAAGTTTGCAGACAGAAAACAGTTCCTATTTGTCCGCCTTGTCCGTATAATAAAACTGACAGCAGCGCTGATCTGCATTAACTTATAAACAAGCCACTGAGTTAAAATATGGCAGCTAAAGAACCAAAAGAAAATCAAAAAACTCCGAATGTCAACTTTATCAATTTTCAAATACAACTGCGTGGAATAATTAAAGATATTAAAGAAAATAAAAAAAAAGCGGGGCTAAAGAAGTTATTTGGCAGCAAACATGAAAATATGCATGTAAACGGAAGTGTTTTGTTGAAGGATGCACCAGACAATAAAGAAATTGTAAAGTATGTTAAACTGTTAGACAAAGAACCGCGCAATGCCGAATCACGTTTAATGCTGGTAAATGCAGTCTTGGCAGCCAGTAAAGATCATCCATTGAGTGCCCACCTGAACTTGATGCTTCAGGCGGCAATTCCGATTTACCTGGGTGACATTAATCCAACAATACTGCAGATTGTAGTTCATACATATCGTTCTTATTTGGAGAGACTGGGTAATATTCACAAACAAAATATGATGGCCATCAAGTCAACTGTACTTAAAAATGTGAATATGAGCGGGATTGATGTCAGTGATGAAGATACGGAAGATACTCATGTGAGAGACGGAGAATCAATAAAAACTGAAATTCAAATAGCAGAATCGCTGATAGAAAATTGTGAACCTGTAATTCAGAGTATAAAAACAAAAATGACTTCTTCACTTTCACATGAAGAAATTGAGGAACTTACTGCCGAAGGTAAAGCCTCCAGTTCTTTTTTTGGCGGTGGTGAAGAAAAAGTAAACCCGAACAAGCAGAATATGATTATCGGCAAAGCAGTACAAGCAATTGAAATGCTGAAACAAATACCATTGCTGCAGGGTGCCGGACTGGATCTGGCAAAACAGTTGGGACGCATTGACTCAAAGCTGACTTATCCGCTTGTGATGGAGGGGCGTATTCAAATGCAGGCCTTAAAATATCAACTGCTGAGGATAGAATGCGGTGACCGCACTGCCCGGGAAAACATGGCTCCTGTTTACAATCTTGCAATAGTGGCTTACCGAAAAGCTTTAAAACTTACTTCAAAATCAACCCCCAAAAAAGCTGACCTGCCTGTACTTACAGAGTTCGGGAATGTCACCCATTACGGTTATATTCACCGTGATCTGATGCGCTTTACCGAAGAAGGTGTAAAGACTTTGGTCAAGTTAGGAAAAGATTCTGTGGATGCAGCCGTAACAGTAGATGATAGTTTTGTGCCTCTGCAAAAACGTTTAGAAAGTTCGTTGACTCAGCTCGGTGAACATGAGAATGTATCGTCCGATAGAATCAAATTCCGCTGATTCAGAAAATAAAGTTCCTGTGGATAATCTTCTGCAAAAACTCCATAAAAACTGGGAACATTATCAACTGGCTGTCACGGCAGAAGATAATAGAAACTCAACTGCAGCCAAAAAGCCTCTTATAGTAATTGTCTGCGTGAGTGGCGGCAGTGACTCGGTTGCTCTCCTTCACTTGCTTCAGCGTCAAAGAACGCTGCTTAATTTGGAGCCGCATCTTCTGCATTTCAACCATCAGCTACGGTCGGAAGCAGTTCAGGAGCAGGATTTTGTAAGATCACTCGCCGACCAATATGAAATTCCATTTCATCATAAAATAGCAAAACACCTTAAATCAGGACAGCCTGCTTTACAGGAATCAGCCCGTGAGTGGCGGATTGAAGAGTCCCTTAAGCTTCTAAAGCACCTCGGAGGGGGGCGAATTGCTACCGGGCATCAGGCTGATGATCAGTTGGAGACCTTATTACTGAAATTGCTGCGTGGAACTCATATTTCTAATTTGCAGGGAATGCAATGGACAAACGAAGATTTTATCCGGCCGCTGCTCAACTGTAAAAAAACTGAACTACAGGAATATTTAAAAACTAATCAGCTGACATGGTTGGAAGACACTTCCAACCATAGTACAGCATACTTGCGTAATCGGGTACGCCTTGAACTGATTCCGCTTTTGGAGGAATTAACCCGGCAGGGTCTGCATTCACGGATTAATGATTTGAGTGAACAAAGTAGACTTTTACGCGAGTTTTTGGACTCAAATTATAAGAACTGGCAACAAAACCACAAAAACCCTGCTGCTGACTTTCAGGATGTTCTGCCTGTAAAAGTGTTGGAGCAGGCCAACGATTTGCTGCAGCAGGAAATATTACATAATTTTATTACTGCACGTACAGGACAGGCATTGAGTTATCGTAAACTCCAAAATATTTTTGCCCAATTACGTACAGGCAATAATCTTTGGGAAATGCATCTTTCGCAGGAATGGATAATCCGGAAATCCGGAAAAGATCTTTGCCTGTTGCAGAATCAACAACAGTAATATTTTCTGCTGAAAAGCATTTTTTTACTGATATAATAGAAGACAACACTGTTTTTTTTTAAATTTCGAATAAGGAAAAGGGGTCAAGAATGCGAATCGGCATTGATATGGGAGGAACAAAGATTGAAGGAATCGCACTTGCTGATTCAGGAGAAGAATTGATGCGTATCCGGATTAAGACTCCACGGCATGACTATGAAGCTACTGTTGAGGCTATTGCTGGGATTGTCCACAGCCTTGAAACAGAGACAAATCAAAAAGGTACAGTAGGTATCGGCATCCCCGGTGCAATCTCACCGCAGACAGGACTTGTTAAAAACGCAAATTCCACCTGGATTATCGGCAGGAAATTCGACGTTGATTTGGAAAACGCAATGACGCGGAAAATCCGGCTCGCAAATGACGCAAACTGCCTTGCTGTTTCAGAAGCAGTTGATGGATCGGGAGCGGGAGCAAATGTGGTCTTTGCCATCATTATCGGAACAGGCTGCGGAGGTGGAATTGCAATCGATCAGAAAGTGCATGGTGGCCTCCATTCAATTGCAGGTGAGTGGGGGCATATTTCTCTGGGCTGGATGAGTCCGGAAGAGTATCCTGGCGTAGATTGTTATTGCGGACAGCGAGGTTGCCTGGAAACATTTATTTCCGGAACAGGTTTTGAAAATGAATATGAGAAAAAAACCGGAGTTCACAAAAGCGGACGAGAAATAGCCGAACTGCTGGAACAAGATGATGCAGACGCAGAAAAAGTTATGCAGATTTACGAAAACCGCCTGGCGCGGGCCATAGCAACTGCGGTAAATATCATTGATCCGGATGTCCTGGTTCTTGGCGGAGGGATGTCAAATATTTCAAGACTTTATAAAAGCGTTCCGGAATTAGTTAAAAAATGGACTTTTGGGGGGGAATTTACAACTCCTATTAGACCGGCAAAACACGGTGATTCCAGCGGCGTACGCGGGGCAGCCTGGCTTTGGTGATTAACTTGTGCGGGATTTTTCCACTAAATACGTAAAACCGACCACTTCATAAGTCAGCGCTAAGGGCAAAAATACCCAGCCTGCAAATGGTATAAAAGTCAGAATTGCAGGCAACCAACCAATACGCATAGGTACCCAGCGCCAGCTCTTCCGGAGTTCAACCGCTTCTTCCGGATTTGTCAAACTCTCCAGATAAACGACAACGCTCTGCCGTCCCAGCAGATGAGATTCCAGTAGAAAAACAAGAGGCAGTCCTACAATCGGAACCAAGCCGACAAAGATCAGCAACAGCGGATTAAGGCAGGCTTTCAGGGCTTCCTTCAAAATATACTTCAACTCTGCCAACCAGGCTTTCAAGCTAAACGTTGTTTCTTCAATTTGCCTGAAATTTTTAATAATCCGTTTCACAATACTTTGATGCCAGAAACTCATCAGCTCTACAGAGAAACGCAGTGCTGCCAGAGAAATCACTGCTGCAAGTGTAAGTTGAATACTCCATAAAACAACTGTTCCAACGGAAGCCCAAAAACCATCACCTGCACCAAAAAGCCAGTTGATAAATGGAGCAAGTACTTGAAAATAAAACAGCCCGTTCAGGATTAGTGTAGCGGCAAAAAAGATGAGATAGTTTAAAACCAAGCCACTTAAAACTAGTCCCCGCAGACCTTCAACCTCAGCAAAAGCCTGTTGCCCTGCACGGAACACAGCCAGAACATGAGTTTTCTGCAGTTTTACTTTGCTTTGTCCTTCTGCTTCGTTCACAAATTATCTCATTAAGCGGCAGCGTGTTTTAGTTCAACCTGGTTAAATAAATTCTGCTATATTTTGAGATAGTTTGATAGTACTTAAAAGTCTGGAACAGCTCAACTTAAAATTCACTGCTGAGAAGATTGAGCAAGGATAAGCGTTTATTTTATTCGTTAATTGTTTATCTCTACTACTCCACGGTTTAAATAATTCTGTTTCATTTCTTTCAATAAAACCAATTTCTTTGCTGAGCCTGTAAAAAGTCATAAAAACGTGTCATGCATAAAAAGCGTGAAAATTTTTTATATTAAGTACTGATATTATTAAGATCTCTCTCTTCGGTCGGGATGACAAATAATCCGTTTAGGAGTTTTTGCGAAGCCATCATCTTTAAGTTTTTTGAAATTCCATTTGCTGAGACAAAAAGCACTTTAATTGCATGATTCAGTTAAATGAATATCACGATAATATAATCCCATTACTTAAAGTGCCGGTTATACAAAAAATAACAGTTCTGACAGTATTTTTCTTTTTTAGTGTATGTCACGCGGGCGCGGAAGAAATATGGCGTTTACGCTATTCAGTTCCTACTTCAGCTGAAAGTGAAATTACACGTGGTTCAAGCAAAGCTTCCGAAAAACTAAATACTTCTGGACACAGCGGAAATATGGTATTTGCCAATGGTATCGGTTTCGGTTACAGCACAGTGCGTACAAACGGAAGTCTAGGAGGAATTGACTATAAATTCAAGAATCACAGCCTTGATCTGGCATATACAATAGGAAATGATCTCAGCTATACTCTAGGTGCAGGTCGATTAGTATACGGCCGGGGAGAGCAGAGCATGAGCGGAACCAGTTATGTGACAGAAAGCAGTAGCGGTGAGGCCTTGTTTATGAACTTTGGCATACCTGTTCTTGGAGGAGAGTTATTATTGGGTTACCGGCAACATAACATTGAATATAAAAATTTTCAAAGCCATATTTCAGGACAGACCGTAATGCTTGAGGATACAGTAAAATTGCTCTCAAGTCAGGTCAATGCCGGTTTCGGATTTCTATTTTGAAAATTATTTTCTTTGGCAGAACAATCACTATCAGCAAAGTTGTCCGCAAACAGAAAGTGATGTTCAACTTCCAGTTTAGATGATTGAAGGCTGTTAATATTTCATTTCCTCAGCTAAAGCCCTAAAACCATCTAATTCGGGACATTTGCGGAGCTGTTCTTTTTAAAACACATATGACTGATTTTAACCAACAATTCATGCTGCGGGCTCTGCAACTTGGTGAACAGGCACGAAACAAAACCGGAGACAATCCCTGGGTCGGTTGTGTAATTGTTAAAGACGGGCAAGTACTTGGAGAAGGTTATACGCATGCTGTTAGAGGTCCTCATGCTGAGGCGGATGCGATTGAGCATGCAGAATCTCAAGGGCATTCTCTGGCTGGTTCAACACTTTACTGTACGCTAGAACCTTGTTCTTTCCACGGTAGAACGCCTTCGTGTGCTAAAACTATAGTTGAGAAAAATATTTCACATGTTGTACTGGCAATTAGAGATCCACATCCCCAAGTGAATGGTGAAGGTATAAGGGTCCTCAAAGCAGGGGGAATCAGGGTAACAGAAGGAATCGAAGAGTTCGCGGTCCGCCGCTCACTCGAAACCTGGTTGAAAGTATACGAATGAGTAAATACCGAGAATATCCGGAACGCCCTTTTGTTGGAGTAGGTGTAGTTGTTTTGCGCGGAAATGAGGTGTTACTGATTCAGCGCGGGAAAGCTCCCAACAAAGGTCAATGGAGCATCCCAGGAGGAAAGCAACGGCTTGGAGAAACTATTGTACAGACAGTTCACAGGGAATTACTTGAAGAGACCCGTGTCAAAATTAAACAACCTGCTTTACTTGATGTAGTGGATGTTATAATGCCGGATGATAAAGGTGAAATACAGTACCACTACACACTGGTAGATTATCAGGCAGAATGGCTTTCAGGGGAGTGCCGTTCGGGTGATGACGCGGATGCTGTAAAGTGGGTCCACTTTGATGAATTAAACTCAGTTGGATTGCTTGAAATAACTAGAGAAATTATCCTCAAAGCTTTTAGTAATTACGCAATGAAATAAGATTTCATTAAAAACAAAATCTCCATTTCAAGGGCAATTCTCCTTGGGAATTCCCACAAAAGTTCAGCCGTGTTATTTATTCCGTTTCCTGTATCCTTCATCTTCCCAAGTTAGAAAACGTTTTCCTATTACATCACCAGTATCTTGAATAGAGATGAAGGCGTCCGGATCTGTATTAAATAAATACTCCTTGAGACGCCCCAGTTCCAACAGGTTAATCACTGTATAAATCACACGTTTTTCGTCCTTCGCATAACCTCCTGATGCATGTAAATAAGTAAACCCGCGGTCGAGTTTTTTCAATACCTTGTCTGCAACTTCTTCAGGTTTGCAGGAAATGATGAAAACAGATTTTCGCTGTGAAAAACCTATCTGCCCCTTTTGCATGCTCCAACTGAAAACATACATAAATACGCTGGTAAAGAGTGCGGTTTCGAGGTCATAAAGGTAGGCATTGCTGGAAATAACCACAAAGTTGACCATATTAAAAACTGTTCCAATCGGAATTGCCAGACGTTTTTTGATCACAGTTCCAATGATATCAAGTCCTCCCACCGTACCGCCAAGGCTCAGATAAAAACCTGTAGTGAAACCAGCAAGTACTCCTCCAAAAATTGCTGCCAGCATGGGATCTTTAATTGCTATCTCAAAGCCATCTGTCAATTCCAGACTTATTGTGTAAAGACCCATTCCTATCAGTGAAGTTAAAATGAATTTTAGCGAAAATTCACGAAAACCAATGATAAAAATAGGAATATTCAGGAGGACATACAACAAACTGAAAGGAATATATTCTTTAATGGATTCATAAAACAACAAACCTAAACCTGTCAAACCGCCTGCAAAAAAATGGTGAGGAAGCAGAATTCCGTTAACCACGCTGCTGAAAGCTAAACAGCCTAATGCCAGTACTGCCAGCATCCACCAGTACTTCCAGGTAAATAATGCCTGTACAAATTCTTTGAAATCTAACTTAAACTGATTCATGAATATTCCAACTGATTTGACTAAAAAAAAGCAAAAAAAAACGGGATGACCGCTTGTGCGGGCATCCCGTCAGGTTAATGTTTATTCTAAAATGAATTATGAGGCAGTTTGTACACTCACCGCACAAGGACCTTTTTGCCCTTCTCCAATTTCGAATTCCACGTTTTCTCCTTCTCTGAGATATCCCCCGCGGACCTCAGAATGATGAACGAACAAGTCTTTTCCGGACTCTTGCTCAATGAAACCGTAACCTTTACGTTCGTTAAACCATTTTACTTTGCCTGTTGCCATTGTGACCTTATATATTAATTAAAAAATCTCTTCTACATGAAGAGCTAATCCGTGTATTCTGACAGGATAAATAATAAAAGCAAGGAAAAAATACAACTTTTTTTAATAAATCATTTTGCATGGCCTTAAGCAGTAACATTTTCTGACTCAGTATCATCTTCCAACGTTTCAACGAGACTGGCATAAATTCCGTTTTGTCCCATCAAATCAAGGTGTGACCCGCGTTCCACAATTTTCCCTGCGTCTATCACCAGGATCAAATCTGAATTACGGATAGTACTTAGTCTATGTGCAATGGCAATCACAGTTTTATCATGAAAGATACGTTCAATTGCTTTCTGTATCAGGTTTTCTGTCACAGAATCGACTGAACTTGTAGCTTCATCCAAAACAATCAAATCACTTTCTCCAGCCAGTGCCCTGGCAAAAACGATTAAACGCCCCTCACCTTCAGAAAGATTTTTCCCTCCTTCAAGCAATTTAGACTCATACTGCTGTGGCATATCTTCGATAAATTCATTCGCATAAACATATTCCGCAGCTAGTTTAATTTTCTCTGCAGAAATTTCATCCCTGTTCAATGCGATATTGAAAGCAATACTTTCCTCAAACAAGTAGGATTCTTGCTGCATCAGAGCAATCATCTTCATCAAATGATCCCTTGAAATTGAACTCAGTTCCACTCCGTTTATTTTTATTGAGCCTTGATAACGTGTGTAGGTTCTGGTCAGAATACGGACTATGGTTGATTTCCCAGAACCGGTCGATCCGACGATTGCAACTCTGTCGCCTTTGCAAACGGTAAAAGAAATCCCCTGCAAAACCCACGGATCATCTTTTGTGTAACGGAAATGAACATTTTCAAAACTCAATTCCTCAAAATTCTGAAAACGTTTCTCCAGTTCTTCAGTTGTGTATTTTGTTAAATTCAGCTCTGCATCTTGATCTTCCGGAATTTCGCGAAACATTTTATCTACATTTTCGAGTGATGAGAGTGAACGCTGGAAAACGGAAATTTGTTGAGTAAATTCTCGAATTGGCACAAAAATCCGATTCAGTGTGTTGATGAAACCAACCAGGACTCCGATCGAAACTATCCCGGCCAATATTTGTTGTGAACCGTACCAAATCATTAATCCCAGTGCAATTGAAGTTATTCCTTCAATTACTGAATATAAAGCCGCGTCATAAAAGTTAGAATGAGTCTGAGCTTTAAAAAAATGTTTTGTTTTTTCTTCAAAATCCTTTTGTACTTTTGCTTCAGACGCATACAACTGAATTGTTTTCACCCCATTCAAACATTCCTGTAAATAGCCTGTTGCTTCTGCAAGTGCTTCGCGGGTAAGGTTGTAATAATGCCTCAAACGTGTCCTTAAAAAATTACTGACAAGATATATCGGGGGCAGGATCAATAGTACAACAAGTGTGAGTTTCCAACTCAGAGTTATCAGTAAAACAAGTAGAGCGATTGTTTTCAGGAAGTCTGTAAAAATAGAAAGCACTCCTATGGCCAGCGAATCATTGAGCGCTTCCATGTCAGAAGTGAGCCGTGTCAAAACTACACCAATCGGCCGCTGATCAAAGAATGATCGCGGCATCGAGAGGATGTGCGCATAGAGATCACTGCGCATTGCACTGATGGCTAACTGTCCAGTTTTTTGGAGGGTAAATGTATAAATCGAATCTGAAAAATAACCGACGGCAACAGTTAGCGCCATGAAAGTCACCATCTGAAACAATCCATCCAGATCACCAGGGATAACATGATCATCAACAATTCTGATGATAAACCAGGGCAACAGTAATGTAGCCCCAACTGAAAAAGGAACCGTGCTTACTCCAAGGGCTAGACTTTTCCAGTGTGGGCGTACGTAAACAAGAAAGCGTTGAAATAATTCCCAGTCGGTGACTTCTTTGTTCAAGATTAAAACAGATTCAAGGTTTGAGTTTTAACAGATTCAAGGTTTTAGCAATGACGGTCTCGCTCCGTGTTACATCCGTTGTCTGACAGCAGCTAACTGAACGCATGTTACAAAGACCTGCATAGCCTGATCTAAATCCTCCACACTCGGAAAAGTTGGAGCCAACCTGATGTTTGCGTCTTCAGGATCCTGACCGTATGGGAATGTTGAACCTGCAGGAGTGAGTTTCACACCAGCTTCACCCGAGAGGCGAATTATCTCCTTTGCCAGTCCGGGATTAGCATCAAACGAAACGAAATATCCCCCTTCCGGTTTACACCAGTTTCCCATAGCTTTTCCGGCGAGTCCGCTTTCAAGATGTTTTTGCACCATCTCAAACTTAGGTCTTAATATCTCTGCATGTTTTTGCATGTGTGAACGAACAGCCTCAATATTTTTGAGAAAAAGGAGATGCCGTTGCTGATTGAGTTTATTAGGACCAATGCTCATTACAGCAAGGCGTTTACGGAAATGCTCTAAATTTTTACAAGATGCGCCTAAAAATGAAATTCCACCACCTGCAATTGTTATCTTTGAAGTGGATGCGGTTAAAATTAAATTATCTTCTGTCCCATATTTCCGGCAGTAGTCCATCACATTTGCCAACTGCTGGGGATTTTCCTGCAGGTCATGTACTCCGTATGCATTGTCCCACATCACCCGAAAATTCGGGGCAGCAATTTTTCCAAGTGCGGCAATCCTTTCTACTACTTCATCTGAATAAATACAGCCGGTTGGATTTGAATATTTCGGCACACACCACATACCTTTTATTTGAGGATCATTGCTCAGCAAATCCTCAACCTTGTCCATGTCCGGCCCATCATCGAGCATGTTCACATTGATCAAGCGGATACCAAGTTCCTCGCAGATACTAAAGTGACGATCGTAACCTGGAACTATTGCCAGAAATTTCACTTCACTTTCTTTTACCCAGGCTGTTTCTGCTCCCTGCGAACCGTGGTAATATGCGTGCAGCATGTAAAGATACATCAGTGACAAACTGCTGTGATCACCGCAAATCACTTCTGATTCCGGAAGTCCAAGCATTTCACCGCCAAGTTTTCGAGCAGCTGGAATTCCATCAAGCCCACCGTAATTCCTAAGATCAGTACCGTTTTCAAGAATCATTTTATTTTTAGGCAAATCCTCCATTGCATCAGCCAGATCGAGCTGAGCATTTGCGGGTTTACCCCGCGTAAGATCAAGTTTTAAAGCTGCATCCTTATATTGTTGATATTTTGCTGCAAGTTTTTTTTCCCAGGACTGGAGTTCTGCCTGGCTGGCATTTTCAAGATTCATAATGTAATTTCTTCACGTTAAAGTTCAGTACTCCATTATCTTATTCAGCTCTCCAAGTGTCAAACCTGAATCTCCTGTAGTTTCAAGTCATTTGCTTGTACTGGAATTTTACTCAGCTTTGCATGACCATTCGCTAATTTGTCTGCACAAAGGCCCGCCTTCGCCCAGAAAATCATGAATAATATTAAAATGATTTTTGCGTTGAATAGAAATATATTTCGCGGGAACTCCTTGTTTTTGCAGAAAAGCACAGTAATCCTGCGATTGCCGATGAAACTCCTTTGATTCATCAGCGCCAACTGCAAGAATAACCGGCGGTGCAGAGGCCGGTTTTAGCAGAAGAGGACTGTTAAGTGAGACCAACTCCCGGCTGAGTTGAAGTTTTGGCTGAAGCCATGAAAACGGAAACGGTCCGAGGTCGAACAGTCCACTGATGGGCAGCATGCCTTTGATAACATCCGCTGCCAGTCCGTATTCTTTTTCCCATTTTGTACTCAGTAACATCCCTGTCAAATGTCCTCCGGCAGAATGTCCGGAAACAGTGATGCACTCCGGATTTCCGCCAAAGGTCTCTGCATTCCTGTAAGTCCAGGCTACCGCGGCACGTGCCTGCCGGACAATTTCAGCAATGGTGACTTCCGGACAAAGTGCGTAGTTGACGAGCACGGCTGTAATTCCGTTGCTCACCAGTCCTTCTGCAACAAAAGCAAAATCACGGCTGGACAAAGAATGCCAGTAACCGCCGTGGAAAAAGATGTGTATCGGACTAACAGGAGGTTCTGCGGAATAGATATCAAGAGTTTCCTCTGCAGTAGAACCATAGGCAACTCCTGTAAGATTGGCATATTCTCCGGACACCCTTTCACTTTCGGTTAAATAACTTTGAATAAGTTCATCTGTATTCTCCACACTAAAGCGCGGATTGTATTGCTGATCGATTTCCTGCTGAGTGGAAAAACTATGGTAAAGCATTTTCGAGTCTATACTGCGGATATTATGATCTGTCAAATTTTATTAATTAATAGCTGATACTTGTGCTGATTTAGTAAAAAGTGTTAAAGCCATTTCATTTCGACTACTGCACTTAAAGTTTTTCCACCTCACGTTTTATATATAAAGGATTCACCGGTGCATCCGGATCAAAGTCTGAAGAGAGTATTTTTTTTGCTCCAAGACGATCTAAAAGCAGCGCATCGGCAACAGGATAATCCAAAGGCAGATGCTCCAGTTTTTCAAAGAGCGGTTCCGCTTTCCTTCTTTCCGGACTTACCCGATAAAGGACGACAGGCACGCTTTCATTACTCTCAATAAATTTTTCAAGAGTAGTCAGTTGAATCGGTGTCTGTGCCACTGCTTGATCCTCGACAATACGGAATTTGCCGTGAAATATCTCTCTTCTGGTGCAGTTCAACAGAACATGGAAATCATTCTTAAACTGCGAGATTTGACCTGCGAGCAATTCGAGTGAGGTGACTGGAACAATCGGTTTGTTATTAACCTGTGCGAAAGTTTTAACCGCTGCCATACCGATCCGGACTCCTGTATAAGAACCGGGACCGCAGTTGATGACATAAGCATCGACTTCTGCTAATTCTAGCTCGGTGTTTTTCAACAACTCATCAATAACTTCAAAAATAATTTTTGAATTCCTGCGTTTGCACAAGGAGTAATAATTTGCCAGGGGCACCCCGTTACGTGTCAAGCACAGTCCCAAATGCTCAAATGAAGTATCCACAGAAAGCCGAATCATGTTCCAGTCCTGTTCAAAGAGTTTGCAGATTTTGGCTGAGATGAATTCTGTTGTTCCAAAGTCTTAAAAAGTATGTCAAAATCAGCAGATTCACTTTCCAGACTGAGCCGCCTTTGATATTCAGAAACAGTTTCGAAAACAAGGTTGAGTACAGGCTCGTCACTCAAATAATTTAACAGAAATTGTGGCCACTCCACCAGAGTGACACCTTCATCTGTTATCAGATCTTCACGGTCAAAATCATCGAGTTCTTCCGGAGCATTCAGGCGGTATAGATCAACATGAAAAACAGGCCAGTCACCTGGATAAATATTGACCAAAGTATAAGTTGGAGAGGTGACTATTTCAGGGAGCACTCCCAGTCCGGCACAAAGACTTTTTGCAAAAGTGGTTTTTCCGGCACCCATACTGCCCCAAAATAAAAGAATTGCTCCAGGAAACAAATTAGCTGCCATTTTGCGGGCGACTGTATCGGTGTTTTCCAACGAAGATAAGTCAAGTATTAGTTTACGCATCAAACTGTTATGAAACCGAGGGTGCTTTTAAAATGTGATAATGTAGGCTACTCCACTAGTTCAGCTTCCGGAAATTCTGTTGAAGAAAAATGGGATATCCTGAAACTTAGTTTGGAATTACATGCCGGAGATAGAGCATCTTTCCTTTTTCAAAATGAGGAGCAGAAGCAAGTATTGTGGCGTTTGTTTCTGCAAAAGCTCAAGCCCAAAACTGGTTCTTTCACCATCTCAGCCAAGACTCATATTCATTCTGATGACATTTTGTGGACAGGTACAGACAAGAAAGCGACACTACTGAAAAACATGAATTCCAAACTTTTTGCAAAACGACCCTGGTTCGGCGGACAGCGCAAAAATGTTGAATCCCTGATGGATCGTTTAGCTTTGAACGGTAGAATTCAGCACCTCCCTGTTGAAGAACTTTCAGAGGAGCAGGCTTTAAGATTCTGGCTCTTGATGCTAGTATCGGCAAAGACTAAAATAGTTTTGATTGACCGCCTCTTTTCAAAATTGGACCAAGTCAGTTTAGCTTTTGTGCAGGAATGGCTGGAAAGTTATACGGGAATTATAATCCTCTTCGGAGAACATGCTGAATATTTCAATGCAATTAAAACCCCTGCAGAGGATCAACAGCTAAAAAGTAAAACTGTATTCAATTCCGTTTTTAGTTTTTCTGCAGATGGTCAGGCAAAATTTTATCCTGAACAGTAATGATGGTTTTGTAGAAACTCTGAACCCTATATCTTGTCATTTTGACCACGCGAAGAAATCAACATGATAGTAGAGCTTAATCTAAAATAGCTTACTCGTTTCACTCGAAATGACACTGTATTTGGACTTTTAGCAGTTCATCCCTAATGTTCACTTAAAATAATTTCAAAAACTGCTTAACAACTAATGCAGACAGCTGTTATTATTAAATAAATATTTTCTGCAATACATTCATACTTATGGACAATGCAGTTCAGTAAAGGTTTTATCCGTCAGGTGGTGGAAGCCACAAACCTTGTAGACTTGATTTCTGAGCATGGAATCACGCTCAAACGCGCAGGAACAAACTACAAAGGCCTTTGCCCTTTTCATGCAGAAAAAACGCCCTCATTCAATGTTAATCCTTTGCGTGGTTTTTTTCATTGTTTTGGCTGCAGCACCAGCGGCGATGCAATAAAATTTCTTACACAATACGACCGGCTTTCTTTCAGTGAAGCTGTTGAAGAACTCGCGAAGCGTGCCAGTATCCCCCTCGAAATTGAATCCGGGAGTTCCAGACGTACTAATCCCGATGAAGACAGAGGCCTGCGTTGCCTCAGGGAAGCTGCTACTTTTTATCGGGAAAATCTGTCTGCTCCGGAAGGTGCATCCGCAATTGAATATCTAAGGCAGCGAACGGTTCCGGAAAACATGCAGGAGCATTTTCAACTCGGCGTCTCACCTGACGAATGGCAAGGTGTGCTAAACAGGCTGCAGCAAAATAAAATAGCTGTACCGGATCTGTTAGGTACCGGATTAATTAAGATCAGTGAAAAATCCGGAAGACATTATGATACTTTCCGGGGACGTTTGATGTTCCCAATCAGAGATTTCCGCGGGCGTTGCATAGGCTTTGGCGCACGTTCCATGAAGTCCGAAGATAAACCCAAGTACCTCAACAGTCCGGAAACTTCTTATTACCAGAAAAGCCAGGTGCTTTACGGACTTTACGAAGGTCTCAGTTCGATCCGCAAACTGCGCCGCTTAATTTTTGTTGAAGGATATCTGGATGTGATCCGTTTACATGAAAATGGTTTTGAAGATGCAGTTGCTCCATGCGGAACAGCGTTGACACCGGATCATTTGAAAATTGTCCGGCGTTATGCGGATACGGTGATTCTGCTCTTTGACGGCGACACTGCCGGAAAAAATGCGGCATTAAGGCATGCGAACCTACTGCTGCCACATGCTTTGGAATCCTTTATCGTTACTCTTCCGGAAGGAGATGATCCTGATACTTTTTTGTTGAAACATGGAAAAGCAGGTTTTGAAGAATTGCTGGAACAAAAAGTTCCTGCACTGGATTATCTGGTGCAGCAGACAATCAAAAAATATCCGGACAGTATTCAGGGCAGAATGCAGGGACTCGAAGAACTGCTGCCTGCTTTAAATGGAATAAATGACCCCAAACGCCGACAACTGTCTTTGCTGGCAATTGGTGAAAGAATGAAAATTCCTGCTGAAATCCTGGCCAAGGAATTAAAAAGAAAACCAAACAAAAACTTGTCTAATAAAGATAATAATGCTACCCTTATTCGTTTACCAGCTGATTCAAAAATTTCGCAGGATGAGCAATGGCTGTTACAGTCATTGTTGCGTAAAGGAGAATTGTGGCCTCTTGTCAGAGAACATCTCAATCCCCAAGAGTTCCTGACTCCGCATTTTCACCAGCTGTATGCAAAACTATTGCAGTTACCTGATGCAGCGTTTCAAGCTTTCGATCCACTTAAACTAGAACACTCTGATCCTGAACTATTTCAGTCTGTAATGTTACTGCTAACAGAAGAAATTCCGAGTCACGACTTTGGTTTATCACTGAGACGCATAAAAGAACGCAACCTGGAAAATAACTTCCAGAAATGGCTACTGAACAGTACGAGCAATGAAGATCGAGCACAAGCTGGTTTAAAAAGAAGAAAAGAAGAAGAGAAATTAAAGAACATAAAACAAATTTTTGACAACATTTTGACTCTTTAATCTCAGCAAAACCATATGAGCACAGCAAATAAAAAAGAAAACGTCCTTTCTCCAGTAGAGGAAAAACTTGTCAAAGAGTTGGTCACGGAAGGACGCGAAAAAGGCTTCGTCACTATAGACGAGATCAATGAAAATCTTGGAGATGAAACTCCATCAGCAGAACAATTGGAAAAAATATTTGATATTTTTGCTGAAATGGATATTGAAGTTATCGATTCCGAGAAAAAGATTGAACTCGGTCAGGATAATGTAGATTCCGGTCCAGAAGTTGATTTTGATACACAAGGGTTGGATCTTGACCCTGGAGTTGATAATTCTACAGATGACCCCGTGCGTATGTATTTACGCGAAATGGGCAGTATCCAGTTACTGACTCGTGACGGTGAAGTAGACGTTGCTAAAAAAATTGAAAGCGGCAACCTCGAGTTAATTGAAATATTCTCTGATTCAAATCTGATATTGCTGTACCTACAAAATCTTGCCAGACATCTCAAAAGCCAAAAAATTAAAGCACGGCATGTTGTTTCCGGATTGGATGAAGATGACAATGTTATTGAAGATGAAGACAAAGCGACCAATCAGGTAATTGCTCAACTTGATGAAGTTTGGAAACACTATGCAACAGTGAGGAAGATCCGTGATCTTGAGGCAGGCAGAAAGTTAAAACCCGCAGAAGTGAAGCGTCTGGAAAAAAACGAAACTATCTATAAAGATGCAATCCGTAACATAAATTTTAACTCGCGCCAAATTGAGTTGATGTGTGATGAGATGTTCAATCACAAGGAAAAAATCGACCTGACTTTCCGTAAAATGCATGCCAACACAAAAAGTTTGAACATGTCTGCTGAAGAAATGGATAAAATGTTCAAAAAACTACGGGCCGTCTCGAACAAAAAAGAGAAAGAAAAAATCCGTAAACAAATTGCTGAAAAGACTGGTCACCGCATGAGCATCGCTAACCGCTTCTATGAAAAGATAGAACTGAACCGTAAAAGCATCGCCACAATGATCGATTGGACTACCCTCTCTCTGGAGGAATTCGAAGGCGAGGTTAATAATCTTAAACATGTTGAACGCAGAGTTAAGTCTGCAAAGAGTCAACTTGTAGAGGCGAATTTGCGTTTAGTGATCAGTATTGCGAAAAAATACACAAACCGCGGATTACAATTTCTGGATCTGATTCAGGAAGGCAATATTGGCTTGATGAAAGCAGTAGATAAGTTTGAATATCGTCGGGGTTATAAATTTTCAACTTATGCAACATGGTGGATCCGTCAGTCGATTACACGCGCAATTGCTGATCAGGCGCGGACTATACGTATACCTGTGCATATGATTGAAACGATCAATAAGCTTTCCAGAATTTCCAGGGCAAAGGTGCAGGAACTCGGACGTGAACCAACCGCAGATGAGTTGTCGGAAGATCTTGGAATGCCGCTTTACAAAGTACGCAAGGTGTTGAAAATCGCCAAGGAACCGATCTCTCTTGACACACCAATTGGTGACGATGAAGATTCGCAGCTCAAGGACTTTATTGCGGACGAACAAGCAACCGACCCAGGTGATGCAACCGTTTCTTCAAACATGGGTGAAAAAACAAGGGATGCCTTGAAAACTCTCACAAAACGTGAAGAAAATGTATTACGTCTCCGTTTTGGTATTGACTCTGCAAAGGATCATACACTGGAAGAAGTTGGCCAGGATTTTGAAGTAACACGGGAACGTATTCGTCAAATTGAAGCAAAAGCACTGAGAAAATTACGACATCCTACTCGTTCAAAATTACTCAAATCATTCTACGAATAAAATATAAATCCGGTTCAAGCTTCAAGTGCAGAAAGCTAATTTTCTGAACTTGTTGCTTTAACCTCGAACCATGAAACTGGTCTTGCCTGTATGAGGTTGCTCCGGAATTTGTTTGTTCTGCTGACCTTCAGCATCCTGACTGCTGTCAGCGCACCGGCGCAAACGACCGAGCCTTCCAGTCCTGTCTTAATTAACAATGTTGAGTTGTTGCGCCGCGGTAAGCAAATCAGCGTACGTCTACTCACCAGCAAAGCTCCCGATTACGAAATAACTGAGAACCTTGCAGCCAGAACTCTGGTGATAAAGTTCAAAAATGCACGTGCTGTTTTTGCAGACGGGCGTCAGGAACGCCTTTTTAATGACTCGCAACTGGCAGGAATCCGTTTTTCAGCAATTGACAGTGACAGTTGGGCACAGTTCAAATTACTGCAAAAAGATTTAAGTTATTCCGTCAGTTCACTTGGCAAGCAGCATGGAGTACAAATTGATTTCCGCCCTGCATTCCAACTTCAACCTTTGCCTGATCCTCCAGAAGACTCTGTGTATGAGCTTTCTGCAGTTGATTTTGACTCCGGCAACGCAAATTTTACCCGTTTAACTTTCAGTTTCAGTAAACCATCCCGGATTCCAACAACGGGTGCTGTTCCGGAAGATAAACAACCACCCCGGATTTTTTTACTGGAAGACAGCCGACAAACACAGTTGACAATCCGACTGCCTAATACTTTAGCTAAAAAAGAGCTGGAAAAGCTGCAATATTCAGGATCCCGTTTAGAGCTGGCAGCACTCACTTCAAATGTAAACCAAACCTTTATTGAATTAAAACTCAAAGCAACCGCGGTGAGTGTGGAGCGACATTTTGTGTCAAGTCCTTTGCAATGGAAACTTGACATTCACGGGACTCCATACAAGAAAAAAGCTGCTGTTGCAGTAGCAGAAGGTGAAAAACTGAGTCCGGAAGAAATTGCGCTGTTGGAAGCTGAGAAAAAAGCAAGCCGGATTAGAAGTTCAAAAATCAGCCCCATTCTTCAACTTGGTGAAAACGCTTTTCGTACCAGAAATTATGATGAAGCAGTGAAACATTTCAGGGAAGCTTATGCTCTCGGAAAGTCACACACCCTGGAAGAGTTTGGTGATCCGCTTCATCCTTTAGCCGCCAGAGCGCTCTTCCGCATTGGAGACACGATATACACCATGCTTGAGCGCCGCATCGGTGATAATTATCATCAGGCAATTGACGCTTACAAAACAGCCATCCGCATCACACAGGACGCAGATAAGATTGCTCAGGAGAATGGTGAACAGTTTGCGACGGCTTCCCTTTTGCCTCACGCGAATTTCCGGATCGGACGCGCTTATCAAAAGATGAATTTTCAGCATGAGGCTGCTGTTTACTATAAAATTTTGCAGGAGCGTTTTCCAAATTCAATACAGGCCAACGATGCAAATTTTTGGCAGGGCATGAGCCGTATTGAGCAAAGACAATGGGAAAACAGCATCACAAATTTTAAAGAATATTTACGTTCAACACCTCAACCAAAATATTTCGCAGTTACGCATTATAAGATGGCACAGGCTTATTATCAGCTTGAGCGCTACATCACCGCGAGGGAATTTTTTGACATAGCACGTAATGCGGACAAGGAATATGTCAAAGATGACCCAACCCTTTTATTTCACATGGGAGAGACTTATTATGAAAATGCAGATTATGTAACCGCACGTGAAATTTTCCGGATACTGTTGCAAAAATATCCAAAAGCGGATTTTTCGAAATTGGTAGCGTTGCGTTTAGGTGATTTCCTGCGTGACGAAGGCAAAGAAGACGAAGCGATTCAGGCTTACAAAAAAGCCATCAGTAGTTACACCAGAGAGATTGCTTTGCTGGGCAAATTACGCATTGCGAATATACAGGCAAAACGTCCGTATACTGATGAATACCTTGAGGCAATCAAGGTTTATGATGAAATTCCCAGACTCTATCCGGAAACTCCACAGGCAGAAGAAGCAATGCTGCGGAAAGGGCTGACACTTACACTTTATGGCTCATACTCGCGTGCCATAAAATCCCTGGAAACTTTCATGGAGAAGTATCCTCAAAATGTGTATGTACGTAGAAATGTAATTCAGGAAAACATTGACGAAAATCTCAAAGGACTGATCGACAGCTATTTTCGTCAGGATGACACGCTTGCTCTGGTAAGTGCCTATAGTGATTATAAAGCGAAATATCTTTTCAATTTCCGCTTTGACACAACACTTTTTCAAACTGCGGTAGCCCACCGTAAACTGGGATTTTTTGATGAAGCACTGGATATTTTACGCTTCCTCGAAACACGTTCCGGTGGAACAGTCAGTGAATTGGTACAACTTGAAAAAGCACAGGCGTTGCTCGAAAAAGGAGATCTTACAGAAGCAAGAAACACTGCAGCCAAATTCCTGCAACAGTACCCCAAAAGTTCTTATGATGCGGAAGCCCGACAACTACTTGCACGTATATACAGACAGCAAAAATCCTACCCCAGAGCACTGCTTGTTTACCAGCAGACCATTCAGAAATATGATCAGAATAAAAAACCACTATTAGCGGAAATAGTGCCTGAACTCTATTATGATTTAGCTGAATTACAGGAAGAAACCGGAAATTTTGTTGAAGCAGGCGAGGCATTTCAGGAAGCGATTTCAAGTTACAATCATCCGCTTGATCATCAGGACACACCTGAGTATATTATCAAAAGCCATTTCCTCTCTGCAGATATGCACAACAAAGCGCTAAATGATGAGATTGCGCTGAAGAGCTATCAACGTGCAATTTCACTTTATGCGGACAACACTAACAAGGAAATAATCGAACGCGTATTTTGGGCACGCTATCAAATCGGAGCTATTTACACGCGGCAGGAAAAAGATCAGCAGGCATTAAAAGTTTTCAAACAACTTATGGATGAAAAGGCAGGCGAGGATCAACTTTGGAAAAAACTTGCTAAAGAGAATCACCGGGCGATTTCCAGAAAATTATCCTACGATGATTATCTCAAAGAGTGATGTCAGGATCTTCTTGATTCGGAAACTCCTTTAAGAATGTCCTTTGTTGTTGCTTACGTTTTTTATTACGGAAATTTCAAATGTTTGAGAAGTTTTTTAAAGTTCCAGAGTTTTACCGTGTGTTGCAACACTCCGTATTAGCATGTTTTTAAGGTCTTCTCTTTTAGATTCCGGAAATTCCAACAAAAGACTGTTTACTTCTTCGGACTCCCCCTTAAGCGCGTGTCGCTGAATTGCCTGAAATGCTTTATGCTCATTCATGTGCTGTGCCTCAGCAGAATGGTTGTTTTTTGGAATTAAGGTGTAACCAGCAATTTTATTCCGCTCACTTGCGATTTCATAACGCAATTCATATTTTACGGATTTTTTCTTTCCCATTCTCTATACTTTTTCATTAATTGTTTTCATTATCTACCAGAGCTTGAGTTGAGAAATTAACATTAAGCTTTTGCAAAAGTTTTAAATTTGCGCACATCAGCAACTGCGGGATTACAGTATATGCTTCCAGCAAAGTATTTGTCAGCTAAAATCGTCCCAAATGGAGTCAACGGGAAGTGGTACCTCCTCAATTTTCAACGGTGTATCTGTTTCTAGCAGACGCTCCTTCTTCACCACTTCGCCGAGATAATGCAGCAATTCCGGGATTCCGTTTTTACTTACAGAAGAGACTCGAAAGACAGTTTCGCCTGCAGCTTCAAGAAATTTCTGTAATTCATCCAATTCATCATCGTCGGCAACACTATCCATTTTTGTGAGAGCAATTGCCCTCGATTTTTCCAAAAGTTTTGGAGAAAAAAGTTCAAGTTCTTCAATCAAGGTTGCGTATTCTTCCTCAGGCGGATTTTCGGAAAATCCTGAAACATCAAGCAACAGCAGTAAACTTGCCGTGCGTTCAATGTGACGTAAAAAACGATCACCCAGTCCTCTACCGTCATGTGCTCCCGCTATAATTCCCGGAATATCTGCAATCACAAATGGATCAAGATCCGTAATTTTAACCACACCAAGTTGCGGGACAAGTGTGGTGAAGGGATAGTCTGCGATTTTGGGACGTGCCTGCGAAACACTGCTGATCAGTGTTGATTTTCCCGCATTTGGAAAACCAACTAAACCGACATCTGCCATTAACTTAAGCTCCAACCGAACCCAGCAGTCATGTCCCTCTTCACCTGGCTGGTGATATTCAGGGGCACGGTTCGTCGATGTTTTGAAGCGCGCGTTTCCACGTCCGCCGCGTCCACCAGGAAAAAGCAGGTATTCTTTTGTTTCAACCACCTCCAGAATAATCTCTCCTGTTTCAATATCTTTGACCACTGTCCCCAACGGAACACGAATATGAAGGTCTTTACCGTTGCGTCCGTGTTTATCGCTGCCGCTACCACTCGCTCCATGTTCCGCATGCTGATGTTGCTGAAATGAAAGATCAAGCAGGGTATTCTTACCAAGGTCACCTACCAGAAATACGTCACCACCTTTTCCGCCGTCTCCTCCATCCGGTCCTCCATGCGGAATATATTTTTCCCTCCGGAATGCCGTACAACCCGCCCCGCCGTTTCCGGAACGCACATGTATTTTTACTGAATCAACAAATTTCATAAATTACACGGAGAAAAACAGGTGCTAAAAATTAAACAGGTAGAATGTTTGGGAATCGACATTTTACTAGATGTTTGTTTGAAGGGCAAGCTATGCAGACAATTCAGCATTTCATTCACTTTTTCTTTGCCATTTTCCTAAATTACGGTATAACTCAAACAAAAATTTGAATATTGTTTTACTGATTGAGTTTTAAAGGAAGACATGGAAGAAGCAATCACCGAAGGAGTTCAGGTACAGGTTGAGGCATTTTACCTGGAAACTCATTCTTTGCCTGAAGAAGATCACTATGTCTTTGCTTATCGTATACGCTTGAAAAACTTGAGCCAGCGGACAGTACAACTTTTACGGCGACACTGGATTATCACAGACAGCAACGGTGAGACAAACGAGGTCCGCGGCGAAGGTGTGGTTGGTGATCAGCCTGTTTTGGAACCGGATCAGGAATATGAATACACCAGCGGTTCTCATCTAAAATCACCTGTGGGAACGATGCAGGGATCTTATCAAATGACAACCACAGACGGTGAAGAATTTGAAGTAACTATTCCATGCTTCACACTTGCAATTCCTGGTGTTATCAATTAATTGCGAATTATTTAAAATCCAACCAGATTGCTCCTGAACCTCCAAAACGAGGAGGTGCTTCATGGAAATCACGCAGGTAAGGTTTACCGTTACGCTCAAGCCAATGCGTAACTTCTTTTTTTAGTACAGGTCCCTGATTTCCTGAATTGCGGCCTTTTCCGGTGATGATCAAGCCGGTACGGAATTGATTTGCATGACACGTCATTACAAAATTCTGCACCATCATGATTGCTTCTTCACGCGTTTTACCGTGCAGGTCCAACTCCTGGTCAGGTCTCGGAACAGTTTTAGATGATGATTGTTTTTTTTTCGAAGAAGATTTGGAAAGCGGAATTTCCAAGCCCGGTTCTTTGTCCGGAACATCACTGATTCCGTCAAAGATCTGTTCCATCAAAGAATCATGCTGATCCGATTCTTCAAAAGAGAGACTGGACGAAGTTGAGCCTTTTTTGCCCATATTGTCCCACAATTAAAAATAGTAACGTGCTGATATTGCATTGTAGAAACCTTGAGTATCGTCACCTACTCCCTGTTGACGCAACACACCAAATTCAAGTGAAACACCAAAATTTGGACTATTGCTCGGAAAAAACTCACTCCCTGAAAAAAATCTAAATGAGGTCCCACGCGTGCTGTCTTTGGAAATAATTCCTGTACCTGCGCCATAAAAGAGATCGCTTGTACCTTCAACCTTGAAAACTCTCGCATAACGTAATTCGACACCGAAAGTACTCACTGAACCAGTACTGTAACCTATCATCAATTCCGCGGAATCAATCTCGCTGAGCCAGTTTTTAACCGAAAGATGTTCCTCATTTCCATTAGGACGAAAATGAAAACCAAAACCGATTCTACGTGCCAGACTGCGTCCGGAGGTGTCAAACTCTATCAGACTCAAATCCGCCCGGTCAATTTTTAATTCCTGCGCAGTTAGCTTTGATTCAATATACAAAGTTTTTTCATCCATGATCCGTATTTTTCCTTCAAGTGTTTCTCCGCTGTTGAGACGTAAAGTTTCCGCGCCTGCGGGAATTGCAAAAAGGAACAGGGTTAGCAGTAATAGTATATATTTAAGCATCGTACTGTGTTGATTATTGTTTTTCAAAAGGGTCAGTATGCTGCAGAATGAATGCAATTCGTGAACCTTGGCTTCATGTTTAATTAGCCAAGCTGATTCAGAACAAGATGGCATCCTGTTCGCGCAGTGTTTTCTTGACTTTAGGGTTTCATTTAGCACACAATGGATCTGCAGTTTTTTTTAGTTAACTCAGCAACAAAATCCTAACCACGCACGTTTTTAACTGCTTATGGGAAAAATCCATCCAACTGCCATCATAGAGAAGGGCGCACAGATTGGTGCAGATGTCGAAATTGGTCCGTATTGCGTGATTGGTTCCGGCGTCTCAATTGGTGACGGATGTCTGTTAAAATCTCACGTCATCCTCGATGGTCAAACTACGATCGGCACAGAAAATATTTTCCACCCTTCGGCATACATAGGTGGAGAACCACAGGATTTGAAATATAATCTGGAAAAAACACTGGTCACAATCGGCAGCAAAAACACCTTTCGTGAGGGTGTATCCGTGCATCGTGGTACTGTAGGCGGCGGCGGGAAGACTGTAATTGGCGACGACAACTTGCTGATGGGTTATGTGCATGTTGCTCACGACTGCCGCATAGGCAACCATAATATTCTGGCAAATTACACCGGCCTGAGCGGACATGTTACCCTGGACGACTATGTAACTCTCGGCGGACAAAATGGAGTAGCACAATTTTTGAGTGTTGGATCTTATGTATACACAGGCGCGGCTTCCCTGATTGACCGTAACATCCCACCGTACGCTACTGGTTACGGGAATCGTTTTGAAGTAAAAGGTGTCAATATAGTCGGCTTAAAACGCCGGGGGTTCAGTCGTGAATCAATCGGTGAAATACTGGAAGCGCACAGGATTTTTTATCGTTCTGAACTGAAAAATGATGAAGCGTTGCGGATTATAGAGGAAACATTCGGAGAAAGTACAGCAGTCCGTGCTTTTCTGGACTTTATTTACTCTGTAGAAGGAAGCGGCAAACACTGAGTTTGGTATCTAGAGAGGTTCGGAATGGCAAGCATCAACGATGCACTTGAAGAGCGGCTACTGCAATACCTGCTGGAACAGGAAACAAAGAAGACGTGGGAAGATTGGCTTCAGTGGCTGGTTGACCTCGATTGTCCACTTAGCTTTGAAAAACCGCTACAGATTCCAAATCGACCTTTCAGTTTTCAAACCTGGTTAACTGCCTGCGAGCAGCAGCTTATTCAACATCCGGAATGGCAGGCACGGCTCAGTACACCGGCCTGGCTCAAAAGGCAGCAAATAACTGTCATGCCGAATGTGCTCAAAAGCGGAGAAAGCCAAATTCCCGGAATTGCGGAAATTGGCGGACTCAATTCAGAGTTGGCCCGTTTGATTGATCAGATACATACGGTTCAACAGCGTTTAACTCACTTGGAAAGTGGTTCTTCACAAAGCTCAATAGCACCGGCAGGTCAATCCGCGTCGCAACAAATTCCGGCCGTTCCTGTACCGAATGTGACTTTACCGGTTAGCGGTTTATCAGATCCCCTCGGCCGTCCGGACCTTGCCAGAACGCTAGAGAGGGAGTTGCAGATGCTCAATAAAGCCGGAGACACAAAGGGTGCTCCAAATTCAGCTGCAGATGGTGATTCTGCAGACCCAGAGATTGTCTCACTCAAAGAGGCATATTTAAGTTATAATCGCTGGTGCGACCAATTTGAGGAGGTGCATCTTAATTTGCAGGAATTTGTAAAAGGATCGCTCAGGGTTCCAAGCAGTCATCAAATTTCCTTTCAGCAATTCAGCCACCGTATACTTAAAAACGCGGAAGACGTAAAAGAATTAGAGCATGTCCTGGAATCTTTTACCAGGCTACGCAGCGGGGGCATTGATATAAATATGGAGGAGACGCCCGGCACTGTTGAAATTTCAAATTCCGATACTGACTAATAATTAATTTTCTATTCTCATAAAATGCTTGAACAAATAAACCTGCTCCGCGAAAAGGGGCAAAGCGAACTTAAGGCTTTAACCAGTACAGATCAACTTCCTGATTGGTATCACCAATATCTGGGGCGCAAAGGTGATCTCACTTCTTTCCTCAAACAACTCGGCACACTTTCCGCTGAAGAACGACCTGCGGTTGGGAAAATTATCAATGAAGTTAAACAGGAATTTCAGCAGTCTTTTGATTTGCGTCAAGAAACTTTACGTGAAAGTAAGCTTCATCAAGAACTAGAAATTGACGATCTGGATGTAACTCTTCCGGGACGTCCCTGCACGACGGGTCATCTGCACCTGACTACACAGACCTTACGCCGTATTTATCAAATTTTTCAGGAAATGGGATTTCAGGTTTATGAAGCACCAGAAGTGGAAAGTGACGAATACAATTTTCAACTGCTGAACATTCCGGAATACCATCCTGCACGGGATATGTGGGACACTTTCTGGGTAGATGACGAGGTGGTATTACGTACCCACACTTCTCCCGGACAAATATGGGCCATGCGTGAATATTATCCGGAACCAATTCGGGTGATTCTCCCAGGTAAATGCTACCGCTACGAGCAAATTACACCGCGTTCAGAACATCAGTTTTATCAGGTTGAAGGTTTGACTATTGGAAAAAATATCAGGCTGACTGACCTGATTGGGGTGATGAGTGAATTCGCGCATAAAATGTATGGAGCAGACCGAAAAGTGAGAATCCGCGGAAGTTACTTCCCTTTCACTGAACCAAGCATTGAAATCGATATGAGCTGCAGTTGTAAAGATAATGCAGACAGCGGAAGCGCGGGATGTCGGCTCTGCAAATATACAGGCTGGCTGGAAGTTGCCGGTGCAGGAATGGTGCATCCGGTTGTCTTACGTAACGGTGGATATGATCCAGAAGAATGGAGCGGATTTGCCTTCGGAATGGGTGTTGAAAGGCCTGCGTTGTTAAAACACAATATTGATGATATCCGCTATTTTTACGGAAACGACCTTAGATTTCTGCAGCAATTCTGATTATGCTTGACAACTTTGATCCGCAGGAAAAGAAGGTGATTTTGATTTTTATCGCTTTACTGCTATTGGGGCTGGTATACGTGGGAACACACGATCTGCAATTTGGTCCACCACAACAGCCTTATGTTACTCCACTTCCGGATAAGGAAGCATCTTCATCCAGTCGCTATCTTTAATATACCTTGTAGAAGGAAATCCTGAAAAGCAACTCTAAACTACTGAAACTTTTTTATCCCCCCAGAAACAAGCGTCCTACATCCGGATTTGCCAGTAAATTTTCTCCGGAATCAGCCATGGCTAAATTCCCAGAAACCAGTACATAGCCAATATCACAGAATTCAAGCCCTTTCTTGGCATTCTGTTCCACCATGATTATGGTTTTGCCTTCATTTCGTTGAAGATCATCGAGAATTTCAAAAACCATGTCTATAAAACGCGGCTCCAAACCAATTGATGGTTCATCGACAAGCAGGATGTTGGGTTCCATGACCAGCGCTCTTGAAATTTCAAGCAGTCGTCTTTCTCCACCTGAGAGTACCTTTGCGGGGTTGTTTCGTCTTGCTTTGAGTCGATCATATTTCTCAAAGATGCGCTCAGTTGATTCCTGTGCGGCATCCGTGTTTTCCTTGAGATAGCCGCCCATCATTAGATTTTCTTCCACTGTCATTTCCGGAAATACTGAATTATCCTGAAGGATATAAGAAATACCGGCTACTTCTAATTTCTGGTTAGAACTCATTTTGGTAATTGTCCTTTCAGAGTCACTAATCCGAGTCTTAATTTCTCCAGAAAAGATATTGGTAAATCCAAAAATAGAATGAAGTACAGTGGATTTACCCGCTCCATTTGGACCTATCATACAAAGGGACTGGCCCTTTCCAATCTGTAGGTTGAAGTCATGAAGAATTTCCATTTTTCCGTAACCGGCATGAAGTCCTTCAATTTTTAAAAAAGGTTCCCCCTGGATGAGGCTGGCTATTTTTTCCTTACTGATCGTTTCGGCTAGTTCCTGTGCCTGCCGGTTTACATCATCTACGGATATGACAGTTTCAACTGCACCATCATGATAACCAAAAGACGTTTCTGGTTTAGTTTTATTTAGCGAAAAATCTGAAGTCATCAATGTGCTCCCAGATATGCGTCGATAACATTTTGATTGTTTTTAATTTCATCTGGAGTGCCCTTTGCCAGCATTTCCCCGTGTGCCAGGCAGTATATACTTTCTGCAAGATTCATCACCACTCTCATGTTGTGTTCAATAACAAAGAGAGTGATGCCGAATTCCTGGTTGGCCCGTTTCAAACGATCAATCAACCCGTTGATCAAGGTAGGATTGATGCCTGCAGTCGGTTCATCAAGCAACAGAACCTTGGGTTCATTCATCAAAGCCATGGCAAACTCCAAAAGCTTTTGCTGACCAAATGAAAGGTCTCCTGAAATTAGATTACGTTTGGAAAAAAGCCCAACGAATTCCAACAAATGTTCCGCCCTCTCAGTCAGTTCCTGAGGGTACTTTCGAAACATATCAAACCAACCCGTTTTGTGGTGTGCAGCAGAAATAAGCATGTTCTTAACACAATTCATTTCTGTGTAGATTCTTGTCTGTTGAAATGTCCGTAGCATACCCAAACGCGCAATTTTTTGCACCCGTATCTTTGATATTTCATGTCCCCCAAACTGGATGGTCCCGGAATCAATTGGATGAAATCCAACAATCGAATTGAAAAGGGTTGTTTTTCCGGATCCATTTGGTCCAATCAAACCGGTAATTTTCGCAGTTTGTACATCCAGAGAAATGTCGTGGTTGGCAACCACGCCACCGAAAGATTTGTTCACTCCTCTGACCTCAATAATATTTCTCATTAGGCGACTTCTTTTGTAGAGTTTTCTTCTTCACCTGCAGCCATAACCGAATCAACTGAAATTCCGAATAAATCCGGCCACTTATCCTGCACCCATCCCATGATACCCTGCTGGAAAAAAACCACATTGATAATAATCAGAACTCCCAGTGCAACCCACTGCCAGCCAAGCAGGTAGGTCCAGGTAATTTCCTTGATGAGATGAAATAGTACCGCACCTATGACAGGCCCCCAAAGAGTTCCTTTTCCACCCAGCAAAACCATAAGGACCATAAAGATGCCGAAAGTAACAGTTGGGAAGGCCACTTCAAGTGGTTCAATGAATCCTGTCATGTTACCAAAAATTCCTCCAGAAATGCCCAGAAAAAATGCTGCAAATGACCAGGCAATGGTCTTGTAGCGATTGGTATGAATTCCCATTGCTTCGGCCTTTTCTTCATCATCACGGATGGCATTGAGGGCTAACTTGAACCTGGTTGAATACAGCCATTTGAGGAACACGAAAGTACTAACAGCGGAAATAAAACAAAGAGCATAAAAAAACAATGCGCGGTCATCCGGCTCCCCAGGATAGCTTGGTACGGAGATCCCCCCGCCTCCTCCAACATAGTCCCACGCACCGACCAGTTCCCCTGCGGCAATGGCCACACCCAGCGTACCAATTGCGAAATACGGTCCGCGCAAGCCAAAGACAATCCAGCCAAATATTACGGCAAATACCAGAGAAGCTATTGCAGCCGATACCAATCCAAGTGCCAACCCACTAAAGTACTGGTACGGAGTAAAATCTATCTTTACTGCACCAAAATGCGCAGTGTATTCTGCAACGTCATAGTACATTCCAATCTGTACAATGGTACAGATGTACATTCCTGCACCAAAGAACAGGATGTTTCCAAGCGAATTGTACCCCATCTGGCCGCCTAGAATGTCCCAGGTCAAAGCAAACAAAATCATCATCCAGAGTAATGCCAATTGGAAAGTGTAAGCTGGAAAAATAATTGGAGCAAAGATACCTGCTAGCAGAATTACAGCGTAAAATAGTATTTTATTTGTTTTACTTTTCACTGGACCACCTGACGCTGACGACCTTGTATGATTTGGCGGATAATAAGAACTCCCACCAGAAGCCCTACCACAGTGGCCTGTTGAAATTCTGCACCTAAAATAAATCCACTGAATTGTTCCACTGCTCCCAGACCCAAAGAAGAAAGGATTACTCCAATGAGGTTACCGAATCCTGCCGATGTAACAATTACAAATGCCCTGATAGAATGTGTTATGCCGAAAAAAGGCTGAATAACCCAGATCATGGAGATTAAAACTCCCGCAATCCCACAAATCGCTGCATTGAGTGAGAAGGTGAATGCGTAAACCCGGTCAGTATCAATGCCCATGATACGTGCTGCACGAGCATTTTGTGAGGTGGCGCGAATTGCCCTCCCCATCCTGCTTTTTTTCATGAAAATTGTTATCATTAACCCCATAATCATGGCCAAAATGAAGGACACAAATTTTATGTCTGCAATTGTAACTTCGCCTTCAAAAAATTCTCGTATTGCCATTTCAGAGCGAATTGTCTGTACATCGGGTCCATATGCAAGATTGATTAATTGTTGAATGACGATGGCCAGACCGAAAGTTGCCAGAAGAGAGGTGAAAAGATCTCGCTCGATCACACGGCGGATGATGGTTTGGTACAAGACCCAGCCGAAAACGAACATGATCACGAAAACAAAAGGAATACTCAGGATAGGATGCAGATTAAAAGGAGATTCTGAGAGAGTGAATGCGATGTAGCCTCCCATTATGACGAAATCACCCTGTGCAAGGTTCTTGATATTCATCACTCCCCATACCAAAGCCAGACCGTAGGCAGCAAGAGCGAAAATAGAACCAATTAATAATCCGTCAATAAACAACTGCAGATTCAGCAAAGGTGCCAAACCTAACAGGCTTAAGTTGTCAATCATGAAACTTAATATTCAAAGTACGAGGAGAAAAGCGTTCCCATATTTAAACAAGAACGCTTTAACAAATTTCTTTGGAGATAAAAATCAACGAGGCCATTCAACCGGATGAGATGCCCACTCTGGTGGTGCAACTACGTTCAGTTTCCCATTCTGAATCTGTCTCAGAACCATTGGTTTAGCAATGTTGTTACCCGCTTTTGAAAAACGGATACCCCCGTAGAAAGTTTTCATATCCGTGGCTGCCAGCGCATCCCTCAATGCTTCCGTATCGAAGGAATTCGCACGTTCGAAAGCCTCAGCCCACACCAATACAGCTGCTGTTGCCTGTGCTGCCTGATATGGAACGTTTTTGTAACCATCAAAGCTTGCTTTGAATAGCTTATCGTATTCACCTGCGGAACCGAAATGTTTGCCGCTGTAAGTGAGGGTTTCCGCCCATTGGGTTGGACAGAGTAACCCATTAACATCCGCGCCGAATTTCTTAATCAGTTTTGCAGCTTCGCAGTGCGTAACTGCTATCATGGGCACCTTGACCTTCATTTCAGTGATCTGGCGACCAAGTGTTGCAGCGCCCTTGGAATGTCCTGAAACAACTAGGAGATCTGCTTTCAAAGCCTTAGCCTTTCGAAGGGTTGGTGTCATATCACTCAAATCCCTTGGCAGTTTGTCATCGATTACAATCTTCAATCCATGTTTTTTAACGTCATCCATCACACCGGCACGGATATCAAGAGAGAATGGATCATTCTCGAATGCCATGGCAACTTTGACATCTCCAGGAGATTTCCCATTCTTCTTATTGATTACTGCCGCAAGTCCGATTGAACTTGCCAGATACTGTTCTGAAGTTGAAAGTACTGCAAATAGATACCTGTAGCCCTGAGTGAAAAGAGACCTTGATGCACCTTCAGCTTCAACCATCGGAATTTTATATTTCTCTGTCACCGGAGCAATAGCTTTTGTTAGTCCAGAGCTATAAGGCCCGAGAAAGAATTTGATGCCGTCCTGCTTGATCAGGCGTTCGGCTAGCTGAGCACCCCGTGCTGGAGTGGATTCATCATCATAATACTTGACCTCAAGCTTGTAAGTCTTTCCACCAACCTTGACGCCGCCCATTTCGTTGACACGTTTGATTCCCAGATTGTATCCATTTGAAGCATGGATACCGTTCGAGGAATATTTTCCCGTAAACGAAATCGCTGAGCCTAAAGTGATGGTATTTCCAGTCACTTTAGCGAAGGCAATTGGACTGAAGGTCAGAAACAGTCCTGACAACAGAGCAATGCTAAGTTTGAAGTTTCTCATTTTTTTCTCCAATTAATTATATTTAAAGCACCCCCTGAATGGAAATGCAAACATCGATTTTTTCCTCTTGAATCAAAGACGCTCCCAGCAAACAGAGAACCTAATCCTGTATTTGAAACTGTTATTTTGATTTAAGTCTTCAATCATTGGAATTCCCCCCAGCCTTAGGAAGCTCTTATAAAACACCTTCCACTCTAGGAGAATCCTGCATTTTAGCAAAATAAAAGCAAACCACAAGAGGAAAAATACTTAGTTCAGAAATAAGCTACTTATGGTCCTAAATCATGAAACAGCCTCAGTTTATTCCATATCATGTTTTAGTTTTAAAATAATTTGCTTGACTGCAAAATTAAGCTTTAATTTTCTTCTGATCACTCTGTCAACAGGCAAAACTAAGCTAAGCTTACAATCAGGATAAAGTCGGCGGGCTTGAGTCAGTATCTCCTTTACGGAAACGTAGCAGTTGTTTACGTAAATAGGAATGTCTTTTTGGAGGATAATCTACTTCACTAGCAGCCTTGCGGATAACATCAAGGGCTTGCTTTGTATCACCGGATTGAAAATAAGCTTCAGCTAAAGTATCTAAATTATCTATATTAGGTAGCAGGTCGACTGATTTTTGGGCTAACTTCATTGCTCTCTCAAGATTGCGCAACTGCCTGTCCTGTGCAGTTAGATAGAGCCAGGCAAGGTTGTTCAACACCAAATCATCTTCTGGCCGCATAGCAATTATTTTTTCATACAGCTCGATTGTTGCCACTTCGTTGCCTGACAATGTTTCAACATTGGCCAGCCTGAAGCTGACATCAAACGCCAACGGATTTTTCTGCAAAAATTTGCTATAGTGCTTCCGACTTTGTTCCATTTTCACCAGTCTTTCATAGACCCAACCTAGGCGTGCGTGAATCCAGGCGTTTTCAGGAAGTGCTTTTAAAACTACTTCAAAATGCTTCGCCGCTAGCTCTCTGTTTCCTAGCATTTCATGAAAATAACCCCACTGCTCGTGCATCCACGGCGGCAGTTTTTTTGAGGTCATATCCTGCGGTTCCATGATAATCTCGGCCGGAGCACCTTCCAACAGGTAATGTAAATTTTTCAAAACCTGCCGAGTAAAAGGGTCGGTCCGAATCGCAGTTATTTTCTGCCATGCTTTTTCAGGAGTTTGGCTCACAAGTTCTGTTAAAACTGGCAGCAGAATTTCATATTCCACACCAAACCAGCGACGCTGCAGGGATTCCGGCAGTAGTAGCAAATGAAGATTCCACGCCAAAAGACTACCTGGATTTTCGTAGAGAGCCAGTGTTATGTTTTGTCGTGCCGTCCTTACTTTATTCAGTTTCCATTGAGTAAAGCCCAAGTGTGTCAGCAGCAGAGAATTGTGTGGACTTAATTTCAGCAGTTTCTGAAAGACTATTTCCGCTTCCTGCCATCGTTGCTGAATTTTGTACAAACGACCCTGAGTCTGCAGTAAACCCGGAGAATCTTTGTACTTCAGCAGGCCTCTGTTGAGCAACTTTTCCGCCTCTGCAAATTGCTCCTGTTTCAACTTTAACTGTGATAACTCCAGCAGCGCCCATTCCGAATCAGGTTTTTGCTTGAGAAAGTTTTTAAGTTCTTTTTCCGCATTTTCTGTGTTTTCTGTTTTCAGCAATAAGCCAATCTTTTGAATACGTGCCCATTCAAAATCATTTGAAACAGAGAGTGCTTTATTGAACCAGAGCAGGGCCTCTTCAGGATGGTTTAAGTTTTTTTCATAAAAACCTATTTTGGCCAGTGCCGCTGAGTTATCAGGTTCCAACAGTACAAAGGACGTCAAAATATTTGCTGCTTTTTCAAAAAGCCTGTGTGATTCATAATATGCAACCAGTTTTTCAATCAGTCTGGTTTCAGTTGGAAATTTTTCCAGCCCACGTAAAAGTATGTTTTCACCTTTTTCAAACAAAAACTCATTCCAGTAGAGACGATTCAAACGATTGATGACCAGCAGATTTGCAGGAGTATTTTCCATCAACCATTCGTAACGTTCAATTGCTTGCTCATTTTTTCCCAGCATTTCCAGGGCATGTCCGACCTGCTGAATTGCCCATTCGTTTTCTGGATCATTTTTTAAACCCTCTTCAAAAGAGAGCAGTGCCGATTCCCATTTTTCCTGTGAGAGATAAACAACACCCAAACGGAAGCTGGCCCATGGATATTTCGAGTTTAAAGTTATGGCGCGGCGCAGGTGTGTTTCCGCCGTCTCAAATTCATCCTGGGTCCAGGCCCAATTTCCATAGTGCGCCTGTACCCAACTGTTATTCGGAAACAATTTCAGCATATGGAGAAGAGTTTTCCGGAGATCTTCCGTAATTTCCACTGAGTTTTGCTGGCTTGCCTGATCCAGCTCTTTTTCCTGCAAAACAGTAAGACGCCGCAGGTATAGCTTTGATTCCGGTGAAAGTTCAACTGCACGCAGCATGGACAGTTTTGCTTTGTGAATATCGTCAATTCTCTCCCATAAAACAGAAATATGTAACCAGAGATCCGGATTCCTCGCATTAATTTCACTGGCGCTAATAAACGAGTCCAGTGCTTTTTCAGACTGATCCGTCACATTTGGGTCAGTTTTCCGTGATAAAATTACACCTGTCAGATAATGTGCTTCAAACAAATCAGGTTGCAAAGTGATTGCTTTTTGAGCATCTGCAAGGGCGAGTTGATGTTTTTCCATACGCCAGTATAGCTGTGCGCGATCTAAATAAAGCAGTGCTTCATCCGGATGTTCGCTGATTTGTGCAGAGTAAAATTTTTCAGAGTCGTTATAAAAACCCAAGCCCTGAAAGAGACCTCCCTCCAGACGGACAAGTGCGATCGCGCCTGGAATACGCTGTTGCCCCACACGGAGAACCGAAAAAGTTTCAGTGTAACGTCCGTGACTTTCAAGATATTGAGCCAGCCTGACATAAGCTAATTCATGAACAGGATGGATCCTGACAGCATTGCGCAAACTGTTTTCTTCTATATTCTGAACTGGGCTTTTATATACCTGGCAGGCAACAGAGAAACATAATACAAAAAAAATAAATATGCAAAATACACAACGTTTTTTCATGACATCTTTTCTTATCCTTCCGCATTCAGACTCTGATATGGAACTTCCCAGATTGGCAGCATAGGTTCCAGTCCAAAATTCAAGCCGCCTATTTTTTCAATCACAACCAGCAATAATTCTGAAGTCAATACGCCGTCCGGATAAACCAATAAAAGCGGATAGTATTCTGTATTTCCAAACTGTTTTTTTATATTGGTATTCAGTTGAAAGAGTTGAGCAAGGTATGACAACAATTCCGGATTATCTCCCTGAAGTTGATCCAGTAATTCCTCCAGCTTAATGGTGTAATCCTGATTATCAAACAAATTATAATATTCTATCCGATCCGCATAACAGCGAATAAAAATCGGTTTGACATATCCGGGTGCACCCACCCATTCAAACTTGATACGCTTTGGAGTTGAAAGAGAATCTGCGTCCTGCGGAACTACGAGTAAAAAACTGATAGAAAGGAAAGCCAAAACTCCCATCGTACTGAGCAGTACACTCAGGAATGGAAACAGTGTAACACGGGGAGAATGAGAGGCGTGCCTCATTGATTTGATGCTTGGCTGTTAGTTGGACCTTTTTCGTCCTGCAAGGATTCTGTTTTCGGACTTGCGGGCTTTTCTTTATTATTATCAGCTTGATTAAGCTCATTCACTTCATCTTTTGCTGCAAACAAAGATTCACTGAATTTTTGAATCAAAGGCTGTAACCCACCAACTTGCGCGGCCAAACCTTTTGAATGCTGCTCTACTGATTCAAGCACCGGAGAAACCTGTTTACGCCAGTTTTCAGAAAATTCCGCCATTTGCTCCAAATGTCCACTTACTGCGTCATCCAGCAGTTCATCTCCCGGGCGTACATGTAAATTAGGCAGCAGATCTTCCAGACAGTATTCTTCCACACTGAGCAGCAAATCTTCTTCACGTTTACGCAGAGAAGAGGCGAGCATCATTATAGGCACAACTCCAACCAGGGCGATAAATGTTGTGCTGAAGGCGACTGACAAACCACTTGTAACTCCACCGAGCGCTGAACGCATTTGCGTGTTCAAGTCTGTACCGTTAGCACTGCGGATGAAATCTGAAAATTCTCCGATTGACTGTCCTATACCAAAAACAGTGCCGATAAATCCAAGAATTGGTATTGCCCAGATAAACACATTTAGCAGAGCGTAACTGCTTTGCATGCGGTTGTGGTCTATTTCTGCCTGATAATTCAGAATCGAAGTTATTTCTTCCTTTTTCGGAATGGCTTTTAGATGTCTTAAGGTACGGCGTACCCTCCTGAAAATAACACTATCCTGAAATTTTTTGACTTTTTGTTCCTGCAAAAACTGACTTATTTCAAGGATACGCTCGTCCACATCTTTCACATAGACACCCTTTAACAATGAGTCATGCAGTAACTGATTACGGAAAGCCGCGTAGGCCCGATGTTGCTGACGAAACTGACGCCACTTGAAATAAAGTAAAAATAATGACCAGAGCACGAGCGCAAAAATAGTTTCTGAAATACGTCCGGAAAACAACTGTAGCCAGTATTCACTCCTGATTACAGGCATCGGAAAAACAAGATAGAAAATTCCGGTGATAAACAGTCCTAAGATTAGTGCCTTGAAGGTATTTAACGATTCCATTCCTGGTGGTTCTGCCAAATATGAATGGCAGTTTTGACAATAAGCAGCGGTGTCGGAATTAGACCATCCACATTTTAAACATTTCATTTGTTGACCAATCTGTGTAAAAAGATTTTTTGCTTGAAATTACTCGTACTTGACCAGACTCATGCATTTACTTATCATGAAGAATAACATAATCAAAAAAATAGTTACATTTCGAAATTTTAAATGTCCAAACTGTACAATATAAAAAATTGGACACGCCAGAATCTGCGTGAGTGGATGGATGAAAAAGCCAGTTCACAAAGAAAAGTACAGGCTTTTCGTGCAGATCAGGTTTTTTATTGGCTTTATCAACAAAGGGTGGAAAGTTTTGCCGAAATGCTGAATTTAGGCAAGGAAACGCGAAAACTACTTGAAGAGAATTTTTGGATCAGTAAGCTCAAAAAGGCAGAGGAGCATCATTCGCAGGACGGTTCTATCAAGTACCGTTTATTGCTGGAAGACGGAAAGAGCATTGAATCGGTCTTCATGCCTCACACCAGTCACAATACAATCTGTGTCTCATCGCAGGTAGGATGCGGAATGGGTTGTGATTTCTGCATGACCGGCACGATGGGTCTGGTGCGTAATTTGAAAACTTCAGAAATTATTGATCAGGTTTTGACCGTCTCTGAGGATCTTCCGGAAGAAAATAAATTGCGGAATATAGTTTTTATGGGAATGGGTGAACCCTTTCATAATTATCAAAACCTTATGCAGGCACTTGAAATTTTGACTGATGAACACGGATTTAATTTTTCACAACGGCGTATTACTGTTTCCACTTCCGGACTTTTACCGAAAATCCGGCAGTTTGGTAAAGAAAAAATTAAAACCAATCTAGCAATTTCCCTGAATGGCGTAAAAGACGAAGTGCGTTCAAAACTGATGCCTGTCAACAATGCTTACAATCTTGCACAACTGATGAAAGCTTGTCGCGAATTCCCCCTGGAATCACGCAGACGTATCACCTTCGAATATATTCTGATTCGTGATCTGACCGATTCGATTGAAGACGCAAAGGGTTTGATTCGCTTACTGCACGGTCTTAAATTCAAAATAAACCTGATCCCGTATAACTCTGATCCGGGCAACAAATATCAGGTTCCTTCACAAAAACAGGCACGGAAGTTTCAAAAGTATCTGCTTGACCATGATGTGGTCGCACCACTGCGGATCTCCAAAGGGCAGGACATCCAGGGTGCATGCGGACAACTTGTTGTGACTAAAAAGCAACAACCGGAAGTAAATGTTGGAAAAAATCAACTTTTAGCAACTGAGATGGAAAGCTGATGGTTGACTTGAACAAAAGCACTAATCCGGAAAGTCCACTTGAGGGATATCACAGTGGTTAGAGGAACATGGCGATTTGCTCTACCGTTTTGCAAGCAGCATTGCCAGACTCGTTAAAGAGGATTATAAAATCATCACCCTGCAAAAATGTGCGCTTAATAATTATCCGAGGATTAAAAATGTTAAAAAATACTTTGCATTCGGACTTTTTCAAATTAGCGTTTGGAGATGGAACACCAAAAAGGGCCTTTATGACCGCGCTTGTAGTTGGGACAATCCTGACCTTAATTAATCACGGGGATGTCATTCTAGAAGGTGGTTCTTTAAATTATGTTAAAGTTTCCCTTACTTATTGTGTCCCTTTCTGTGTCACCACATGGGGTGCTTTACACGGTAAACGTGTCATATTATCTGAAGAGCCACATTTAAACTGAGACCCGACTGTTTTCTAAAAACTCTGAATTAAACGAAACTATAGCTATCACATTTATGGCAGGAAAGAAGAAACGAATAAAAATCATCTTGTTGACAGCAACATTCAGCATTGTCGTTGCTTTGTTCTACGTTTTCGATTTGCAACAATATCTGACTCTCCAATATCTAAAATCCTCCAAAGCATTATTCATTTCATATTACGAGCAAAATCCAATCCTTGTGCTGGGCAGTTATTTCCTGGGTTACGTAGTCATGACAGCGTTTTCACTTCCGGGTGCAGTGTGGATGACTTTGGGTGGAGGCGCGTTTTTCGGCATACTGACAGGCACAGTAACAGTTTCATTTGCCAGTACCATCGGCGCGACACTCGCCATGTTAATTTCACGTTTTATATTACGTGACTGGGCACAGGAACGTTTTGGGGAACAAATGCAAACCATAAATTCCGGCATTCAAAAGGATGGCGGTTTTTATTTATTTACATTACGTCTTTTACCGATTGTTCCTTTTTTTGTAATCAATCTGGGCATGGGCTTGACTCCTCTGCGAACTTTCACCTTTTACTGGGTGAGTCAACTGGGAATGCTGCCTGGAACCCTGGTTTATATCAACGCCGGTTCTGAACTCGCAAAAATTGAAGCTATAGGCGACATCCTTTCACCGACACTAATTGGATCATTCGTCCTACTGGGAATTTTCCCGTTACTGGTTAAAAAGTTAATAAATTTTCATAATTATTAATTCAGTACCGGTACAAAACTAATTTTCCCCTCAAGAACTTCATCCGGAAGCAGAATTTTAGCGCCGTGACCGGTGGACTCGTTTTCCAATAGATTGAAGGCATCTGTGACATGACTGACCGGCTCCACACAAAAGAAATCTTCTTCCGGAGGAGTGAAAATCACCAAATAATCCAAAGGTGATTTTGCAGATATTTTGAGAGCGGCATCCCATTCCGGCCATGAAATCAGCACTTCACGATTCCAACCGCAGAAAAGATTATCCAGCGATTTTTGTTTGACAGAAAAGCCGTGATTCAAGCGTTTTATTTCCTCCGACTTTTCCAGACTCAAAGGTATATTTTCGGAATCATTGACCCACATTTTTTCTGTTTTAGCTGTAATCGTGGAATTTGGAGTTCGGACAAAATATGGATGCAACCCCATTCCGGCCGGCATCGCTGATTTTCCGCTGTTGGTGATTTGCAAAGTCACCGTCAGTGTGGAACCATTCAGTTCAAAAACCAGGCGAGACAAATATGGAAACGGCCATTCATCCGCAAAATGCTGATATGCTAACATGGCTCTATTTTCCTGAACTTCGGATACAGTCCAAGGAACTTTCCAGCCGTGACCGTGAATTGTGTGAATTTCCGGTGGAAAATTTGGTGGCATTTTAATCTGTCTTCCCTGGAACGAAAACCGTCCGTTGCAGATACGATTTGAAAAAGGAATCAATGGGAAACAGCCCATTCCCGATGGATCCGCTGCGGCAAGTCCTGCTTGAGTTGCCGGACGCATGAGTTCCAATACCTGTTCTTCAGTTTTTAAACAATAACGGGTGATGCAAGCTCCAACTTCTGGTATGATTGCTAACTTAGCATTTCCGGAACGTAGAGTTATAATCTTTTCTTTTACTTCATTTTCATTCAGCATGCTTGCCATTTATTGTTGTAAGAAATTGCAAAACTATTCGATTACATAATCAGCGGAATTACAATTTTTATTCTGCTAATCTGCTGAAGATTTTTCCAAAAATGCAGCTAAACATTTTTCTGAAAGAATATCATGCATGGACTGCTTAAAGCAATTATTTGGGTTTTAATAATCTTTAGCGCGGTTACATTGCCTGCATTTATCTGGAGAAGTCTTGACAGAGATTCTTATGAAAATTTTTTGCTTCACAGCGTTTCCCCTTTGTCTCAAAAGAGCCGGAACTCGCTCATGCAATAGTGTCAGCGGTTCATTTCCATTATTAACT
>Ga0208766_1000042_pt1 | contig 63740 bp, 37 predicted proteins | sample ETN01SmetaG_3_FD_185792 | JGI IMG/M metagenome (GOLD analysis project Ga0208766, IMG submission 185792) | Marine microbial and viral communities from oxygen minimum zone, Eastern Pacific Ocean - ETNP2014F12-01SV263 (SPAdes) (version 2) | ecosystem: Environmental > Aquatic > Marine > Oceanic ... | reverse complement strand
CTTTGGGGCGTAACACATGAGTGATGGCGGACTACTTCAGAAGGCAATGGACTCACAGACGAATGCCGATGATTTGGTTGCAGCAGTAATTTCTGAACCACCATCTAGCAAAGGCATAGGTGGTTCTCCAATGATGATAGGAATGGGTCTTGGCGCCGTAGCTACTATTCTGATGTGGATTCTGTCTAACCCTTCAATTCAGAGTGAATATGCTTTAGTTCTGATAGTTCCTATACTCCTTGCAGGGGCCTCATTTTGGTTCATTTGGAATGCAACTAATAAGAAATTTGCTGGTCCGATAGCAGTAGTTCTAATCTTGCTCCTATCTTCTCCATTTTTGGCCATGAGTGTCACATCTAGTTCAATCACAATTACAGATGGTGAATTGTCTTCAGATGCTCAAACCATTGAACTTACACTTCGTGAATCTGGTGGCCTCTTTGGCTCTTCATCCGGTGATGCTGACATTTCAGTAACATATGATGGAGATGAGATATGGAGTACTTCTATGCCATTTTCAATTAACCGCGAAGATGGTTTTGGGAAGTATGGATTATTGACACTAAACATAGTGGATTTCTATGATGGTAATGCCGATGATAATAATCAATACAAAGTCACAATTGACACAGGTAGTTCTAGTGACACATTCATCTTGAATCCAACTCACCTTGAGCGAACAGTTACTGACGTAAAGAGTGGCACTATCCCTATTATGGGAGAGGGGAACGACTGTGATAATAACAAGGACAATTGTGTTATCGGTGTAGGGCTAAAATCATGGATAGGTCTACAAACATTAGCCGGAAACCCCCCAGCTCCACTCGCTCATGCCGATTTTGAATTAGATGCTATTTTATCAAAAGATGGCTCTACTGCAATTGAGTTTCCTCATGTTAATGTCGTAAACGGAGAGGCTTCTTGGGATTCACAAAGCGGTGAATACGGCTCAGGTTCTGCTATAGTAGGCGACTTTGGTTCCGAATTAGTTCTATCTGGATCTATTGAGGACATTGACAGCAATATCTACTACATCCCCATCGGCGATTGGGGAGAAAGTGATTATGGCTGCTACGAATTCACCGTAACTGTAACTCAATCACCACCATGGGGTGATCGTACTGCACACACTGCAACAACATTCTATGAATACTCTGAAGAAGGTGGTTCAGATGATGATGCCGCTACAGAAGAGGGTTGGACTCAAGTCAACTCTTGCTGAATTAGTAGAGCATATCCTCATCGTCATCCGAGTCAGATTGCTTACTCATTCTGAAGAATGCATATCCTGTGACTGATGCGCCTATTAGCAGAGCGATCACAATAGGTAATATCGATCCGTCTTCATTGTCACCTGGCTGGTACCAAGTGATTGATTCTGCACTTGCTGACCCCCCTCCGAATGCATCATCCTCAACCAATTGGGTCGGAGTGAGAATTTCACAAGTTATTCCAACTTCTTCTTCTGCATTATGGCGCCACGAGAATTGAATTGTCACCTCTGTGTTCGGGTCGATTTTCTCCCCTCCCGGATAACTGCCTACATTAGTATCCACACCAGTTTCTGTAATGTCACAACCTAGGTAAACTACAGCTGATGCTGAACCTCGATTAGCAATAGTAGCCAACATGCCCACACCTGCATTCAATGATGCTCTATCATCGGTGTTGCTATATTCTAGAGACACCCACTGTATATTCGGTATGTTTGAATCGACCACGATAATAGGATCCCAAGTCAGAGGTATGAAATCTCCTCCATAATTATCCATATCCTCATCCCAGTTCCAAGCAGTTCTATATTCGACTATTTCAATCTCAGCAGTTTCAGTCCACACTGAGCCATCCGCCCATCCGATTTCGACCACTCGCTCGTTTCCTGAATCAACCATTCCAATACCTTCTTCGTTGCTGAAATAGATAGAAGATATGACCTCGTCAGGCCCCATATCAATTATCCTAAACAGAACTTCGATAGCATCAAATTGGACTTGCTGATTTGATATTCGACGTTCCCATCTGTCGGTGTGACCTCCACTCCCTGTGGCTTCATCTCCCCAGTGAAATTGTGATTTTGCGTGTAAACGAACATCATGATCATCCTTACTCATGTTGAACATAGTAGTTCCAGTTATCATCACATCCGAATCAATTGAATCAGCAATAATAGGACCAGTTACTACTATGTTTGAATCGTGAATGGTTGCTGAGCCATTAACGATTATTTCTCCCCCATAGATTGTTGAATCTTCCAAGTCCATAGTTCCGCTAACTGATATGGTAAATCCAGAATCGCCTAGTGCCATCATATTACGATATTGCATATCTATTGCATCGTGGGTGATTGGATTACCTAATTCTGGTGTCAAAGTTACCGATGAAACGCTGACTGGATTCTGACCAAGGCCAATCATCCCAATCCAGATGTCATTTATTGTATCATCAAATTCGAGAGTGAATTCACTACCATTTGTACCAATACCTGTTTCATCATCACCGACATAGGCTAATCCGCCATAAAATGAGCCACCATCAGGTGCATGGAATGTAGCTGAGAAAGCACTATCATAATCAGATCCAGGTATTAGTATCGCTGAACGATTTACTGCATCCCAGTATCTGTAACCCGCTAGTCCAGTAGGCGGTTCTAATGCATTTAATTCTGCATTATTCACATCTAATAATCCGCCGGTTTCTACAATTATTGAGGAGCCCGATTCCATGCTGAGAACAGCATCAGAAATTGTTAGTGAGCCGCCTTCTATTATCCTGAAAATGCCCGAAACAGTTTGATCATCATTCCATTCAACAGCGGAATCGATTAGAATTTCACTGTCTTCTGCACTTACCGTACCTGATACACATAATATCGTTGAAAACAATAGAATAATGGTCATTGCTAGGGTTTCGCCCTTCTTCATAACCATTCGTCATAGCGTACGCCAAATGAACGAATCGGCCCCCTGTTCTATCTCATCTTAGTTTCAACACATTTCTCTTGGCGAGAGTTCTTGGCTGATGTACCACTCGTCTCCTCTATGAGCAGTATGTTTGGTGAGTCTGAACCATACGGGTTCCTACTCAACGTTGTGACTGTGCTGATGATTTATGGTCCTGCATATTTGGCAAATACCGGTGCGATGCTCTTCGGAAAGTGGATTCCCGACAAATTTGGATTAGTAAATCACAAGATAGATGGAGGCCGTAATTATTCAGACGGATATAGAATATTAGGAGATGGAAAATCTTGGGAGGGGTTGTTTGGTGGAGCCGTATTTTCCGGTCTTCTGATGATACTAGCTCATGTTATTTGGAGAGGCAGGAATAATTCAGATGCTCGACCTTTTATCGACCCTCTTTTCGATGCAAATAGTTCTGATTGGTATTGGATTGGAGGAGAATATGGAGCGGCATTCATTCTCGGGTTCACATTAGGGTTTGCTTGTATGCTAGGGGATATGACGGGTTCATTTTTCAAGCGAAGAAGAGGTTTGAAGAGAGAAGGTGATGAGAGTTCCGAGGCTCCTTTATTGGATACCTTGCCATTTGCTCTCTTCATCTTCGCAGCAGCAGCATTATTATTCAGCAATGAGATTATCATGGATGATGGCCTGAAGGCTCCTATAGTCGCTATATTGGTCCTTACACCTGTAATACATAGATCATTCAACATTTTAGGCTACAAACTGGGTTTGAAATCAGTACCCTACTAAATGTAACTTGAGACTTTCTTTCGGAATTCATTATTTCCCTTGCGCCTAGGCGACTAATCATGGCGGGCATGACCGTACTGATAGTGGGTAGTGGTGGTCGTGAGCACGCTCTTGCTATTGGTCTGAATGAAAGTGAATCTGTAGGCGAGGTGCATACCTGTCCGGGAAATGCTGGTACGGCTTTAGTTGGAACAAATCATGAAGTCAATGTATCCGATGTATCAGGTATCGGAGATTTAGCATCACAGATTGACGCAGATCTTGTTGTTATTGGCCCAGAAGCCCCTCTGGTTGCAGGCCTATCTGATCATCTACGTGGAATTGGAATCCCTAGTTTTGGACCTCACAGTCAAGGCGCTGAGCTTGAGGGATCTAAATTGCATGCTAAGCGTGTAATGCAGAATCTTGGAATTCCAACAGGAGGGGTGTTAATTATTGATTCAGATTCTGATATCAAGGATTCTCTTGCAACCTTTGAACCACCTTGGGTAATCAAGAGAGACGTATTGGCTGGAGGAAAGGGAGTGGTTGTGACTTCAGATAATACGGAGGCCGCGCAATTTATTTCAGAGTCAATACGAACAGACGATTTTGTTCTCCTTGAGGAATTTCTATCTGGCGAAGAGGCCTCAATGCTAGTTCTAATGGATGAATCCGGCTATGTCTGTTTACCAGCAAGTCAAGATCACAAGCGAGTGGGGGATGGAGACACTGGTCCAAATACTGGTGGAATGGGGGCCTATGCACCTGCTCCTGTAGTTACGCCAGCAGTTCGGCAACGAGCCATCGATGAAATTGTTGAGCCGATGCACCATTATCTTCGAAATCAACAAACACCCTATCGAGGGGTTCTGTATGTTGGATTGATGATTGACGAAAATGGGGCGCCTAGTGTTGTGGAGTATAATGTCCGCTTCGGCGACCCAGAAACACAAGTCACAATTCCTCTGATTGAAAGCGACCTCGGTGTGTTATTACTTGCTACAGCTGAGGGTAATCTTTCTAGTATCAGTGTTGAATTCAGTAGTAAGTCCGCTGCCACAGTAGTCCTAGCATCAGAAGGATACCCTGCATCTTCTAAAGTTGGGCGTGAAATCAAAGGTGCTGATTCGTCAATTGAGGAGGGAGATATACTAGGACTTGTCCATCATGCAGGAACTCGAATTTCGGATGACGGAAGACTTATTTCAAGCGGAGGTAGAGTGCTTGCAACAACAGCAATAGCACCTGATTTGCGAACTGCAGTAGAAGCTTCTTATGCAGTTATGGAAGAGATTGAACTTCCGGGTTCTCACTATCGCTCAGACATTGGTCACAGGGCTTTGTGAACTAAGAAAATTCCTTGATAGCGCCACTACGTAGTAGTGAGACCACCGCGAACGGTTATAACAGGACTTCAGGTCGCCGCGCTGCTGAGCCTTTAGGCTGCACAAATGACGGTGAGAAATAATGTCGTATGAAAAAGGAAATGCGGAGGCCGATGCGAACTCAATGAAGAGTGTCGCAACAGCTCCTTTGGCACTTGCAGGACTGTTGGTCCTGTTCTTTGGAGTAACTGCCTTCGCTGACGATGTGATGATTGATATTGGAAAGTTAGTCGTCCTCCCCGTTGCAGCTGCTATTGCAGCTGCTTTGGGAAGGATTGGAACAATTGCAACACCTAACAAATCCCTTGTTTATTCACTCGCTTTCATCGCCGTGGCCATAGTCATGGATATTCTTTCATTGATTGAACCAATGGTAATAACGACCTTTGTTTTCATGGGTATTTCTACAATTACTTTGGTTCAAGCAAATAGGAATGAAGAAGCGACAATTCTCCTTTCGATAGTAGTTGGATTCCACCTTGCCGTATCTTATGCTGCAGGTATGCCTGAATTGACTCTCGCTGAAGATGCATCACTGCAAGGTCATCAGTTAATTGACATTCAGCGTGCTGGAATTGGTGCTAATTTCTTCGCATTTTGGGTTGCATCTGTTGTAATCGGAACTATTTTTGCAGTGTTCTTTCGTGGTACAATAGATAATCCCGGAAAGGGCTCATTATTCGCTTCAATTCCTTCTTCTAATTGGAATCCGGATCATTTGAGACAATTCATTGTAACTTCAGTGGTTTTACTAATCGTCAATCTAATTCCTTTGATTTGGCTTTCAGGAATAACCGAAGCCGATGTGTTCGAGTCGCATCACTATCTTGGTAGTGTTTGGGCTCTAGCTACTTCGATTATTGTCCTATTCGTTTCTTTCTGTAGAACTGAGCGATGGCATGTTATTGGTTCACTAGTGGCGGTAAATTGGTTAATCTACACAGTGGCGCATTTAGTTGAGATTGGAAACGATCTTCCATCAACAATAGGTTTTCTCAGCGCCAACGATACTGCCAGTACATGGACTTGGTTTGGACTTACTTTCTGGCTTAATGTAGGGGCTGCATTGGTAGCATCTAGAGGGTACTTCGGCGACATATCTCCTCGTCGCGAACCAAGTGCATTTCGCCTTTGGTGGCAGACTAATAGTTACTCGATTCTCGTTGGCTCAGCGCTAGTAGTCGCTTTTGTAGTCCGTACTGGATGGAATGTACTTCCTTCGATGAATGCCAACATCACAGGACTTTGGGACATGACTGGAGGTTCAGATCCTTGGTACATGAAGCGAGTGGTTGACTATATCGTTGCAGAACGAGCCCACTTCATATTTGATGCAGACAGGGCTTACCCAGTTGGTGGAATAAATCCAAGACCACCTCTATTCTCTTGGTGCCTTGCACTCGGCGGCATTGCTCTTGAGTGGTTAACTGGAACTCCTGCTGATGAGACTGTTTGGTGGTCCGTAGCAGCATTACCTGCTGTTTTTGGAGCTCTAATCATCCTTCCAATTTCTGGAATTGCAAACCGATTACACAGTGCTCAGGCAGGAATTATTGCTGCATGGTTGATGGCACTCATGCCCGGTCACATTAGTCATTCCACTTTTGGGCTTGCCGATCACGACTCTTTTGCACTCTTATTCCTAACTCTAGCATTCTATTTCTGGGTGAAGGCTGTAGAACATATTAGCAGCGAGAAACTTTTCCTTAATCCTAGTACCAACCCTCTGTATTTGGTTGCGGGGATTCGGGAGATGTGGCGGCGTAATCCAACTGTGATGGCAAACGCTACATTAGCAGGTATAAGCTTCTCAACAGTCGCATTGGGGTGGAAAGGATTCGTCTATGGTCCTGGAATACTTTTCCTAGCATTCGCGGTTCAAGTACTCATCAACCTGTTCCGCCGTCGGGATAGTCTTCCTTTGACAGCAGCATCTTTACAGATGATTCTAACAACCTTCATCATTCCACTACCATTTTACATCTGGCCTGGAATGAACTTGCTTTTAGCACCTAGTGGATTCCAGCCAATGTTCTACATCGTAGGATTCACTTTTGCTCTAGGATGGGTCGCTTGTTCTTTCCGAGACAAGCCTTGGTTGCTGGTTCTAGGTAGTGGTGCAGTTCTTTTCGGAGCTATTCTTTCACTACTATGGATTCTGCAAGAGGCAGAAATTTATGATGGATGGGACATTCTATTCACTGGTGGATTTTACTTCTCTAAGAACAAGATCTTTGGAACCATTGGTGAGGCCCAAGCACCGAGTAGAGGTGTGTTATTTGCATCATATGGGCCAATCGTTGCCCTAATTGCAGTAGGTTACTCATTCGTACTTCTTTGGCGAGGTGCTAAAGACGAGCGCCAAGACAAATCACTTCTCGGCCTTTGGGTTCTAATTGCCACATACATGGCTTGGACTGCTGGTAGATTCATCTTCAACGCCACGCCAGCCATTGCAGTAGCTGGTGCTGTTGGAATTGCAGCTTTATGGAAAGGTGCTGACTTCTCTGGTTTCGTAAAGGAATGGAGAAGGTCCGGTATAGGGACTCCTCGTACCCGATTTAGTTCTGTAAGAGTGGCTAGTAGGAGACGCCCAATGATTCCTGTATTACTTCTTGTATTCATGTTAGTTGCATCTCAACACATCACATATGGTATAGATTCGGGTATTCCTAGAGGAGAACCTGCATCGGGTGACGTTGATCAAACAATTTATGACATAACACCTGATATCCTTAGATTCGAGGTATTGGGACTTTCTTTGCTTGATGACACAAGTTACAACCCCTCCTCTACTTGTGGTAGTGGTTGCTGGTACATGGGAACCTTTGGACCAGGATTTAATGGAGGTGGATGGAATATGGCTTATGAATGGCTTTCAGAGCAAGATTCTGACACATCCTTTGGTAACAAACCAGCTTTCGTCTCTTGGTGGGACTATGGATTCCAAGCACTTGAATCAGGAAGTCACCCAACAGTTGCTGATAACTTCCAATCTGGAATTCCACAAAGTGGTGCTATGCTGCTTTCATCCGGTGAAGAGCACACACTTGCATTGTTCATCTCAACCCTTGCGCAAGGAGATAAGCAATACGAATCCGATTCTGACTTTACTCAAGATTTCAAGGACGCCATGGATCGTCACATGACGCATCCTCAACAAATCGAATTCACAAGTATCATGGCACTTGGCTCAGGTCAAAGCCAATTTGTTTTGGATCGTTCACTAGCACTTGTTGCTGAAGATGGCGGGGTAGAATTGTTATCTGGCTCTAAACTTGATTCAAATGGCCTCCCTATGGAAAAAGCATGGTATGTTCATCAGGATGGCGAACAGGTAGGGAATTCCACCCTCGATGCCTCTGTTGCAAGTGCATTATTCAATCAAACACGTTCTAATTCTCAGAATTATGATGATAAGATATCTCACTACATTATGGGTGATTATCGATATACTAAGGATTTAATCGACGACTTCGATGATGTGTCTACAAATCTTCATCGAGTAAATTCTAAACTTGGTTTGGCGCGTGCTTTCCTAACGACTGCTTTCACTACTGATGAATTAGTCGATTTTTACCACGATCTATCTACTTCTGTCGAGTATGAGGTTCAGGATTATGAGTCTTCAATCGGTCAAACCATAACTCGTAACAATGAAATCCGATACTTTGCTATTGACGACCGTCTATATCCATTAGGTGGCAGATATTATGAGGATTCTAGTTACCATCGTGGTCAAACTACTGGTATTTTCTATGCACCTACGACTCTCTCTGGACTAGATCCAGATAATTACATCGACTCAGTATATTGGGCCCAGAGAGCTGGCCAAACTCCACAACCATATTCTGCGGCTGAGTACGAGGAAGCATACCTTAACGACGTAGTCGCGCAACAATCTGGAGCGATGACTGATCCCTCAATGATGATAAATCTGGTCGATATTCAGTATGTCCAGACCGAGGATTTCTTTGAGACAATGGTTGCTAGAATATATGTTGGATATGGCACTAGTTCCCTTGGATTATCTGGAGATCCGGCTCAGCCTGGACCTACTTGGGCTATTTCGGGAACTCCTAATTCCTATCTTGAGAATGCGTTCCCTCTACCTGGTGCTATGATGAACCATTTCGTCATCGCTAATTGGTACAATGATGGAACAGATTCACCAGATTCTGATAACAATAGCGTCCCGGATATTTTCGATGGAGGATATGCTGCCATAGGTCGTGCTAATACTAATGTTAAGATTGTGAAGTACTACAGTGGTGCCACAATAGAAGGCACTGTTGAGGTGGATGGGCTTGGACCTGTCCCCAATGCTCGAATACTTATCGAAAGAGATGCATTTAGTGGTGAAGAAGTTGCAGACGAGAACGGAGACGTTATCGATCGCGATCAGCGAACATACTGGATCCCTATTGGAACTACTGATGCTGACGAGAATGGTCACTATTCATTTACAGCGCCAGCCGGTCGAATTCGAGTTAGCGCATTCTTCGGAGAACCTGACATTGAAGGAGCCCGTATCCAATTATCCAGTGGAGTTGGAGGAATGCTCCAAGATATAGCCACAGAATCTTATTCAACGGAGAGAAATGTCAATCTCATAACTGGTATTCTAGGAAATGTTTCAGGTTCACAGTGGTTATCTGAGACAATCGTCAATATTTCTGCAGAAGATGGACACAGTAATGGGGCAGCCCATGTGATGGCTGACATTAGTGTAGCACCGTCATTTGCAACAGGTCGTCTTTCATGGAACGGCGATGAAAAATTCGATGATAATGCTATTACAAATGCAGTTGTTGAACTAACACCTTCTTGGGACGCAATATCTCTAGATCCAATCACTCTTGAAACCTCAACTGGTTCAGTATCTGGTGCCAACTTATCATTCCAAGGAATTGGAGAAGTCACCTTTACCGGTGCAGGTCAAGTAATATCAACAGGGATTGTTACTGTGGAGGATTTCGTTGGAACTCATAGACAGACTATCACACATGCGCATAGTTTAGCAGGTGATGGTGAATTCAGTGGCCGTGGAACTCTATCTGGAACTATCGATTCAACTGATATTGTTGATGGAGATTGTAACGAAAATGGAACAATGCCGGAGAACTTCAGCATATGTTCACTCTCTGATGGAGATTACTTGATTGATGGTATTGTAAACGCCACTGGGCGATTCACATCTAATGGTACATCTTCATTCATCCAGATGCTCAATGGTTCTTCTCTATCAGGTACTGGGGTATTTACTGTTGATGCGAGTGACGAATCAATTTCATCGTACGGTATCATCAATGGAACAGGTACCTTCAGTGGTGAAGGTTACTTTAGTGGTGCAATGGTCAAAGAGGGTACTTTCCATATGACTGATGCAATACCTGGTGAATATGATGTAACAGTAGTCTTTGAAGATGGAACTCGTATCGAAATTACAGATGGATTTTCAGTACCATTTGCAGGAACCGCATCATTACACGAAATAGACCTCGCAGGCGGCCTTATCACAGGTAGCTTAGTTGATGTTGGTGGTGAGCCAATAATTGAATCTGTAACATTATACAATTTCAACGAAACTGACATACTACCTTCCGGAGAGTGTTCAGAAGTACAATTCGCACCTTGTACAATTACTGCAAATGAAACTGGCATGTTGAGTTTTGGACCCGTAGTCCCTGGTGAATACACAGTTTCGATAGATATGGATGGTGATGGATTCAATGAAGCAGAAGTCAATCACATCTTTGATTCAGATATCGGAGATACGATTGAATTCCCTTCACCAATACCTGACGTTCATGATTTGACATTCACCTTAACTCGTACGGACAATGGTACAGAGGTTTCAGTAGACGAACTTAATCTGACAATGATTAGTGCAGATGGGACTAATGCAGATACTGATGTATTATATGACTCAGATTCTAACCATTATTACGTTGAATTAATTGATGGAGATTGGGTATTAAGTCACACACTCTCTGATTCAGAGCAACTTTGGGAGCAAATTATGATTGATTCGGATCAATCTCACGAGTTTGCTTTCCACGAATCAACTATGGTTACTGGATTAGTATTGTATGATACACGCGCGGAACCATCTGAAGAGGAAATTGCTGAACTACCAATCGAACACGTTCCTGTAGAATTCAACTGGAACGGCTTCTCAACCACAGCTACAACCAATGGTCAAGGTATCTTCAACGTAGTTCTACCAGTTGGGGCTATTGTCGATGCTACTGTTCAAGCAGGTACTATGAATGTGGTCGATGGAATCCGTTTCACAGTATCTGAAGATATGGATAATCTAACAATGATAGCAAGACCTGGTAGCGAAGTTACTGGTGCAATCAACATCAATAGACTAGGCAACTACTACTCCTCAGATTTGATTGGATGGGAGGCTGTAACTGTATATGCCTCAAATGAAACCTTTGATGCGGATTGGACTATTGATGTTCGAGAAGATGGTAGTTTTGATACAGTATTACCACAAGGAAATTGGACCTTCACAACTAATCTCGAGTGGCTTAATACAACTGATGCTATACTCGAAGTCGATGGTAAGGATGACACAGTAAACGTCTACGCCTACCCTGCTGATTCATTTGCAGAAATTGATTTCTTCATCGACAATAGTGCCGATAACAATGTTAGCAACGGCACAGCAGTACAGTATCGATTCTCAATCATTCCATTGAATGTTGCAGGTGAAACAACAAATGTTTCATCCACTGGCGATGAGTGGTCTTCTCTAGGGCATGCAAGTGTACCCGTTGAGGCGGGTTCATACAGAATAGATGTAGAGATTTCCGATGCTCGTGCTGGAGATTTATTCGGCACTAGAATATTGACTGGTAATGCTTACTTCGATGTGGGATTCGGAGGTGAAACTGTTACTCGTTCGATTGGTTATGATCCAGAATGGAAGATTGACCTGACTTTCACCAATGAGAGTGGAGGTGCCTTAGTTGACCAGAATGTTAAGTTCATCAATACTGATACTGGCTGGATAATGTCTCGTCTTACCGATTCCAACGGTACTCTAATTGATCATCTGCCAGAGGGTCAATGGATTGCCGTCATTAATTCACTAACTACTGGTGAAGGCGTTGAAGAAGGCCATCGCTCACTACTCGAAGTATCTGAGTCAAACGCAGGAGTCACACATGAACTTTCAACTAGCGAATTAGCAATGTTCACTGTAGAAATCTTAGACGAAGGCGGAGAGCCAATCGAAGGATTAGATGTCATCTTAACATCCAATGAAGGTTTAGGCAAAGTACATCTTGACTTTACTGATACCTCTGGTCAATCAGAAGGTTCTCTGGTTGCAGGTTCATGGAACATTGAAATTAACGAAACTATGGACCGAACCCGCTACTTAATCGAGTCTTCTGAATTAGCTCAAGGCGGTCTCCAATCAGGCCCTAATGGTCAGATTAATCTAACAGTCCTAACTTACGTTGAGATGTCTGGTACAATATTCTGGGATCATGATGATGATGATGATGCAGATGTTGGAGAAGGTGTATCAGGAGTATCAATCTTGATGACTAGTGATGGTTTAGAGAACATCTCTCTAGATACCGATGGTGCTGGTGAGTGGAATGTATTCGTTCCTATCGATAGTGTTTGGAACGTTACCGCAAATAGAATTGGCTTCTCTCAGGAATATGAGGCGGTATCTATGTCTAATGCTAACTCCATTGAGATTGAACTTACTGCTGGAACCGTGACAATTAGTGGAAACATAACATTCTCACAATTTGATGATATTAGTTCGGATATTGAACTTGTTTTGATTCCCGATCAAGGAATGGTCCGAGAGAGGGTAACTCCAACTAAGGTATTGGACGATGGTGTTTGGAATGGCTCTTGGACAGCATCTGTTGAACCGGGAAGGTGGATTCTAAGAGCAACAGTTGCCGATTCTAACTTGGTTGGAATGACTGTTGTTGATGCAGACATCTCCGAGGGCGGCTCTGCTGATACAGAACTCAATTTCGGTGGATGGCTATATCTTTCATCTCAGTGGTTGGATTATGAGGGAGATTCACATAATCTCGCAGATATGTCTGTAATAGATCCGGAATTTACAATCTCTATAGGTGCTGAAATTGAATGGGATGCCCTCTTCGATGAAGAAGGTGGCATTTCTCTACTTCTTCCGTCTGTAACAATTGAACTTTCTGGTGAATTTACTGTTGATCAAATGGATAGAACAATGGAATACAATGCAGGTAAGAACATCAATATCCCTACTTCGGGTACAGACGTTACTGCATCGGTATCTCAAGAACTCGCATTCACACGTATAGCAAATCATGAGGTTGATTCCAATACTACCGCCATGCAAGGGGGTAATGCCACAGATGGTGACTTATCGGATGTGCAAATCCTATCTGTCAATGAAGAGTATACTGCAGTAGAATACACAGTTGTAGTCGATTATCTTGGTCACGAACCTCTCTCTACTTACTCAGTAGTGGGTAATGTACCCGGAACCGATGGTCAGTACTGGAATGTCAGCTTCTACAATGATACAGGCGAGGTATGGCAGAATCAGTACTCATTTGATATGGGATTGGATGGAGATAACACTACACTTGAACTAAGAGTTAGAGTCGAGGCTGCTAATTGGACGACCGCTCGTGCTCTCGATGAGGGACACACAGTATCAATCAAGTTCTCATCAGTCGGTGGATTTACTCACAGCCATGATCTTGTATTACGAGTTCCTCAGCACCACGGCTTCGAACTTACTGAAGAGATGCTTGAGGTATATGGTGTTCGAGCAGGGCAAGAATTGAGTATCCCAATATTATTCACTAATTCTGGTAACGGTGACGAGAGGTATGAGTTTGAGTTTGATGACATACAACTTCCAGAAAATTGGGAGCGTACTGGTGCTACTTCACATACCATTGGTGGTTTTACATCTTCAACTCATACAATGAAGGTAATTGCCCCTGCAAATGCTACTGGGGATGAAGAATTTACCATCACAGTGTCAGTAACCGATAAGGCAGGAGTTAGTTATCCAGCAATCCCTATTCTTATCAAGTCCTCAGCTCCTGTTTTGAAGATAAATGACGTAATATCCCAAAGTGGTAGTGATCCTACTTTCGGAAGTGCACATACTTTCATAGTCATAGTTGAGAATACAGGATTAGTTGATGCGAAGTATGTCATAGTCAACGCTACAGTACGAGGCCAAAACATATCTACCAATCAAACAATGGATGTGCTTGCAGGTCAAGAAGTGGAATTCTTCGTTAATGTTGATTTCACTTCACTTAGCGCAGGACAGATTGAGATGGATTTCACATTAGAAGGTGAGGATGTTGGTGAAAACCCAGATTCAGAATATAAGAGAATCACTCTTAGGACACCTTCCATTGATGATTCAACTGCTACAGGAGCCCTCATGTGGGTTCTCTTGGTAATGCTGCTTATCGCAGGATGGTATCTGACCAAGGGTGGTTCACGTCGACCCGGAGCACCTTTCTGAAATCGAAATTGCTCTGAACCCTTCTCGTGTTAAACAAGCACTCATAGCGGAGATGGGTTCCGGATTGATTGGTGGTCACTTATGAGCATGGAACATCTTGAGTTGATGCCTGAGCCAGATGATTCACGCATTCTCACGGCCGTTGACCCCGCAGCACCCGGTTACCCCGGCTCTGAATACGGAATCAGTGATCAGGAAGCCAAGGAATTGAGATGGCCCCTAGGGCCAATGAAGGAATATCTGTGGCCCTGGGGTGCAGTGTCTTTCTCAATTGGCACGATTCTAATAATAATGACGTGGCCCTGGATTCAGGCTTTCTTAATCCCGATACTACCAGATTCAGAATGGGCCTATGAAAATTCAGGATTCCGAGAAATGCAAACTCAAGGATACTTTGGTGAGGGTGTTCACATTTGCATTGTTGACACTGGAATAGACATGGACCACCCCGATTTAGAAAATATTAATTTGAGAGGATTCCGTGATTTCTATGAAGAGAAGCATGATGAGATTAGAGATGTAGGTGAGAGTTACCATGGTACTCTTATGTCTGGATTAATGGTTGCAAATGGAACCTATACGGGGGCTGCCCCTGAAGTTTCTCTTTCTGTAGCCATAGCGCTAGGGCCAGATGGAGGTGCTGAACAGTCTGATAGAGTGTCTAATGCTATCAGATGGTGTAGAATAACTCAAGATGCAGACATCATCAGTCTAAGTCTTGGAGGGGATCCTGGATTTGGAATAGGCACTTTCCGTTCCGAAACTGTCAATGCGGTCAATGAAGCTCTTGATGCTGGAATATTTGTTGTGGCTGCTGCAGGTAATAATGGGATGGATTCTTCAGTATATGATATTTCAGTACCTGCCAATATTGAACGTGTCATCGCAGTAGGAGCTTCGACTAGTAGAGGGGAGGTTTGGTTGAATAGTTCGGTTGCTTCCGATACTGATCCGTACACAGGAGAAATTCGACAATTCCCCAACCAAAAGCCAGAGATAATTGCTCCAGGCGTTAGGATGTTTTCTACAGCATCATCTTCAATCAATCCACCTTATGCATATTCTTCAGGTACATCTGATTCTACTGTATTAGTCTCATCTGCTCTTGCTCTAATTCTTGAAATTCATGGTGATGAATTGAGAGGTATTGACGGCGAAATCAGTCAAGAGGATATGCAACTTGTGAAGCGAGCCCTTGCTACTTCAGCACTAGAAGAAGGTCACCAGAGTAGTCATGATTTGAAGAAAGGTTATGGTGAATTGGACGTTATTGCTTGGTCTGAAAAGGTAGCCTTTGAATTGAATCAAGAGTGAATGAGTGTTAATTCAAGTATCGTTTATGACTCCCTAATGTCAATTTGTTCGATTACTCGTAACAACCCTATGATTAAATCCGCTTGAGTACCCCCACATTCATGCCGAGTGAGCGAGTACGAAGTCAATTGCTAGTATTGCTGATGCTGACAAGTACTATGCTTGCTCTTGTTGGACCTGCAACTCCCGTCATGGCTTCAAACGAAACCACTAGTGGAACAATTACTGGAACAGAGGTATGGAGTGGCAATCATTTCCTAGAGGGGGATATCACAGTCGCTTCTGGTGCAAAACTCATAATTGATCCTTTAACGGAAATTACTTTTCCAAATGGGACCTCACTTGATGTTAGAGGGAACCTCTGTGCAGGGGTCCAATCTTGTGGAGCCAGTTCAAATGCCGGTGCGGCCACTAAAATTACTCTGAAATGGACCGAACCCGAGATTCACAATGCTACGGGTGAGTGTTACGGCATAGGTCCTACAAACAACAAAATCTGGATTAGTGATCCATCTTGTGGTGAGGGAGTCATTCTTCGAGACAGTATGGATCTTTCTCAATCTGGAATGCGTAACATGCACTTTGAGGGGGCATGGGGCATTCCTTTCTACATCCAACTCGAATATGAATACAGGTACGGCGCTTTAATCATCGATGGTGCTAGTCCTACTTTGCGTGGTATGACTTTTGAGGATATTAACACAACAAGTGTTCTAGCAACTAATCTAGCTCAACCAACCTTCCTTGGTGGGGAATACATTGCTGGTAATGATGGAGAAAGTGGCGTTACTGGCCAAGCCGTACAGATTTACGGCGGAGGGACGCCTATATCCCCTATGATATTCGAAGATGCTACATTCCACAGTACAATGAAGGGATGTGGAAATCGAGATGGTGGTCGTGCAGCAATTTGGGCCTCTCAAACATTTTTGGAAATAAGGGAATCAGAGGTCGCATCAGGTGATTTCGGATTTAGTATACGTAATTCTGCAGGTTCAGTAACTAATACCTCATTTAATGTGAATTGTAATGGTATTGATGTAAACAGCCTCAAGTCTGTAGGTAACACAGACTACTCTTTCGAGATATCAAACAATGTTATTGTTACAGCTGATGGTACGCCAATAACCGCCTATTCCGGGGCTCTAGTTGATGTTCTGAACAATGAGGTTTCAGGTTCGGCTCAAGGTTCCGGGATTGCAGTTTATTCTGCTAAGGCAAATATTCACGGAAACCAAATTGGACCCATTGGTGGATGGAATGGTCTCTGGCTCTTGGGCTCTTTCGATGTGATTGCTGAGAATAATACTATCTCTCAAACCACTAAAGAACCGGTTCTAGCCGGTGAATACGGCAATCAAGCGCCATCTCCAACGACTGCTCGTTTGTATTTGGCTAACAATACTATTGAAACAGACGGAGCCGGAGCCTGTTCAAGTAGCAAATGGTGGGATGGCGAATTTGCCTGCCCTGCAATCATGGTTCATAGAACTGGTGTCACCATCGTCGATAACATCGTAGATGCAGGTGTTGCTGATGCAATTCGTTCTACAGGTGGTATTCTTGATGTTAGAAGAAATGTCTTCAATGCCCAAGGAACTGGTGCGATACTACAGCATTATGATAGTGGTTATGCTGAATCTCAACAGGTTGGAACACTAGCTTTCTTTTCTAACAATATTTGGAATGGAGTTGGAGTGACTTACAACGTAACTAAATCATCAGTTACTGTTCAATCAGAATATCTCCCAAGTCCACCTCCTGGTGAATATCCTGTTCTATTGAGTTGGCCTGATCAAGAAGCATGGCCCGCGAATAATTGGCAGAACGGGGTCATACCACATGAAGTCAAAGAGTGTAATACGTGCTCAGATTTCACCCCCTACAATTTCCCATTAGCCTTGAATATGGACAATAATTCGACTATATTCACATTCTCAAATGTATCAAATCTTGACTTGTCAAAAGTCCAAATCAGCACTCAACCAACTCGTTATGCAGTTCAGGTACAACGTGCTGAGTTGGTGCGCTTCCAGACACTTGTAAATGGTGAGCGAGTAGAAAATGCAAATATATTGATTGAAGATGCTCATGGTAATGATCTATACAGTCTTGAGACTGATGGTGATGGTTACACACCTTGGTTTGCTCTTGCTTCTAATTTCCATCTCGATTTCAGAGGATTAGGAGGTGGCGATAATCCAGATGGGTTCGCTGACGACGAATTTGAAGACTCTTGTTCAGATGGTGAAGACAATGATGGAGACTTGCTTGCTGATACCAATGATCCAGATTGTAATTACTCTGCCGGAACTAGAGAACTCTCATTATACCGATACACTGCGTACAAATTTGGGTTTGGTTTTGATACAGGAGAATTCACGCTATCTGATTCAACTTATCAAGACACAATAATACTTGAGAATCTGCCACCTTCGGTCGCCGTAACTCAAGACAACGGCCATTCCTATAGAAGAATAGTCAATCTTACTGGGTCTGCTTACGATGGTCAATGGGCCGGCATTTACGAAACTAATGAACTAGCACAATGGGATCAGAAAGGATATGTTCATTCTGTTGAGATAAAGGATCCATTCACTAGCGAATGGACTCAAGCAGGAATGGCAACAGATTCCAGTGGGGCTGCACCTGGATTTGTCTCCAGAAATAATCACCCATTCAGTAGTTGGTATTATGAAATTGATATGAGTAATAGGCAAGAGGGAGATTACACCTTCGAATTCCGGTCATTTGATGGTCTGGAGTACTCTCCAATTATCACTAGAACTATCAAATTGAATGCCGATGCTCCGAGTATCACTGTTACATCACCTAGTTCACAATCAACTCATTCAGAAGGTACTGTGTCATTCGAAGGTGCCGCCTATGATGCCTACGGTTGCCCTCTTAATTGTGGCGTCGATATAGAACAAATATACATTCAAATCGATGGCCCCAATTATCATGTTGTTACTTCTACCACTGGCGGCACAGAGTGGTCTTGGACTTGGGATTTCAGTGGTCTACCTAGAGAATTGTCAACATACACATTTACTGTTTGGGCATCGGATTCAGATTTCTGTAGAGGCGAAATTGATGAATGTCAGGCGGTAACTCTGGATCTTAATATTGATAATCAAAATTCTAGACCATTTGTAAGTTTGATTTCACCACAAAGTGGCCAAATTTATGCAGTTAGTGAAGATTCTACCATTGAGGGAGTAGCACGAGATAATGATGGAGATGTTACTAGAGTAGATATTGAAATTCTTGATGTAACTAATGGTTACATCAATGTATACTCTGGAATTGTTTCTGAGTTTATGCCAAATGGTGCATGGACAGCTGAATGGGATTCACGTGTAATGACACATAATCTACAATATCTAATCCGTGTAAGGTCTTATGATGGATTTGATTTCAGCGATTGGGTGGAGGTTCAGGTAGTTGCAGACAATCCTCCTGATGCCGGAAACAATCGCCCTACCTTCGATTCAACAGGTTGGGCGGATGATTTCGATTTGTATTGTGAGATAGAATCCCAATCTCAAGATAGATGTACTAAAGCAGAAATCAATCTATTTGACTACTTTTCAGATGAAGATGGACAAGCAACCATGTTCCTATCAGTTTACGATGATGATGCTAGATCCTCTGACGATTTATTCGGTCTTGTAATCAATGTAGGAGTAGACGGAACTGCCGTTTACGACCCCCTTTCGATGTTCTTCTATGATGATGATATGAGCACTTGGAGTCTTTCTAATGTTGTTTTCGTGGCTACCGATCAACACGGTTCAAAGGAGATATCATCCCCTGTATCATTTGATGTCATACCGATTAAATTTTCAGTTGATGAACCTGATTCTACATCTTGTCCTTCCAATGATGTATTAATTTTCACAGGTATAGGTCTACCTGGAAAAACCACGTCAGTTAAATTGGGTGGAAGTCAGATTAATTCAACAGTCGTGTCAGCTGATTCAACTTGGGCACTTGGCATACCTTGTTCAATGGTCTCTGGACAAGTAACTCCTGTTTTCTCAACTAGTGGTTCCACATCAATTGAGGGGCCTGTGATATCGCCTCCAGCTGCTAGTGAAGGCTTTGGCTCCCTATGGCTGATTATTATCGCCGTTCTAGTTCTGGTTTTGATTGGAGCTGTACTATATTTGTCGGGGCTAGTCTCAGTAGAAATCGAAGACGAAGAGCCGGACTCAATTGTAGAGGGTGAATCCGAAGGTGGACTAGTCAAATCCGATGAACATCCAGGCTGGCTATGGGACTCTGCAAAACAAGAATGGGTACCCGATCCTGATTATAATGAGTGATGAAGCATCACCGTCCGTTACAAGAGAATGTTCTTGAGTGATTCGTAACGCTCGCCGATACATGGTGAGCATAGCCGCGCCCAGACCAGGGGTGCAAGAGAGGATATTGCTCCACTTGAGGGATTACGTAGATTATGCCGATAAAGTGGAAGTCCCATTCGCTATTTCTCAGATGGGTATAGCAAATGCCGTAGCAATAGCTCGATCCAATGTCCCTCGTGCCATTTCGGGAATGAAAGACTCAGGCCACTTGATTGAACGTCAAGCGCACGTCTCAGGTGTTTCCCGTAAGCGGAAGGCGTACTTTCTTACATCCGATGGTGTTAGTCTAGCAGATGATATTTGGAAAAAAGTTAGTGAGCAACCCATCCGATTAATACATTCTGATGGACGTTCAGAAAATGTAGATTTACAATCGGCTATAGAGGCTACAGAACTCCCACTTCGCCATGTTGATATTCTTCGATACCTTGATGACAGTGGTACTGTCGATTTATCTTCACTTTCACCAGACTTAATTGAACGTGATTTATCAAAACACATTGAGAAACAACTTGTCAGTTCTCTAAATGATTTACCTAGGTTGCGCCGATTCTTTGGCAGGGATTCTGAAATATTGAAGATGGCTGAAATTTTAGAATCAGAATCAATGACACTTCTTGTCCCCGGAATAGCCGGAATTGGCAAGACCTCTTTAGCTGCTAAATTACTTGAGAGATTTACTCACAGGAGAAATCTTCTCTACCATAGATGTCAGGATTGGGAGGGTTCACGAGCATTTCTGGAGACTTGCGCTGAATGGTTGTCTATGATAGGTAATAATGACTTGAGTGATTACGTCGCATCAACTGCAGTCCCTCAAGCGACAATAGCTGTAAATCTGATTGTTGAAGGATTAGAGAATGCCCCAGCATTAATTGTAATCGATGATTTGCATAAGGTTGCTGATGAAAACTTAGTGACTATTTTGCGCGCTCTTGCTCTTAGAGTGCCAGAGGTTGATGAATTGGGCTTAGTAATGTTCACACGTTCATTCCGAATGGTCGTTCCCGAATCAGATACATCTGGAAAATCAATCATGCATTTCCTTCCATTAGAGGGTCTAGATCAGGATTCCAGCCGTCAAATTTTGACAGCAATGCCAGATATTGATTTACAACAATTTTTGCATATTTACACACTTTCTAGAGGCCACCCCCTAGTTCTTGAATTGATTAACAGAGGTAGTGTGGGGGAGACGTTCCATGCTACTCTAGAGGCATTTGTAGAGAAGGAAATTTTCAGTAAACTTTCAGGCTCACAGAAGCGTTTATTGGGCGCAATTGCGGTTTTCCGTGAGCCGATGCCATTGGAATCACTAAGGAATCTTGATGCTGAAATTGATCTTCTTGATGACTTGGTTGAGAAAGGATTGGCTCGAAGAATCGACTCAGAATTCTACGATGTACACGATTTAGTTAGAGAATTCTTAGTCCGTTCAATGGATGATTCATTGAAGATGGAACTTCATTCGAATGCTGTGCACTGGTATCGTACTAGAAACGACTCAGCTGCTGAGAAGATTGAATTCATCCACCATCTTGACTCTTCAAATGATAATGAAACTCTTGCTGATGTCCTAATGAAGGATGGACGAACCTTAGTTAAAGAAGGACACACAGAACTCCTAGGTATTCTGCGAGGCTTAGAATCAGAAGGGTTCGAGCCAATTCATTGGGGACTGATTAGAGAGTTGAGAGGTGATATCCTTTCCATCCAAGGGCGCTGGGATGAAGCCGAACAGGAATATGATGCAGCCATACCAATTGCTCGTAAGCACAAGCAGGCAGATCGTCTAGCGAGTCTGTTATCGGCACGTGCCGATATTGCAGTTAAGCGTGGAGCAATGGATGATGCGCTAACATTGCACAGTCAGGCGTTAGAGATACAAATTGCTTCCCGGGACGCTTTGGGCGCGTCCAGATCTTACATCAACATGGGGTACATTTTCCGAAGACGTCGAGATACGCGTCACGCCCTCGAAGTGTATGGAAATGTCGAGGGCCTTCTTGAAGCCGAGAATAATCCCGAATTGATGGATGCCAAAATACGTCTTGCTGCTGCATTCTTGGAAATGGGTGAATTAGATAGGGCGAGAGACCATGCCATGAGTGCTCACGATAATACCTTGGAAAATGGTCAGGAGGAATTACATGCACGCAGTAGAGCGGTATTAGGGCGATATTATGCCAAGATGAAGGATAATGAATTGGCTCTTTTACACTACTCTGCCGCCTTGGAAATTCTATCGGAGGCCACAGACCCACAGAGTGCAGTCGAGGTTGAAATTTTGTTAGGACAAGTTCTTAGTGACGCGGGGCGTAGAGCGGAGGCTGCTGAGCATTATATGGATGGTTTAGCCGTAGCAGAAGCAAATGATTTCCGCCTATTCCAGGGCGAACTTCTTGCTCGTTTGGGAGAAGTTGAGACTGATCGCTCGGCTCGAATGAATTATCTTCAGCGTTCTCTGACAGTATTCAGAGAATTGGGAGCAGTAGATCGAATGAAAGATGTGCAGAATGCAGTGCATAGGGCCATAATGGGCCATTAATTATGCGTTATTCTTAATTTTCTCATTTTCGATTTGCCCGAGCCAATGAGAAAATTCCGGCCCTTCTTGTTGCGAAATTGAAAGTTCTCCTGAAAAATCTTCTCCGATTTCCATTAACACTTCACTTTCTGCTAAATGTGGAGCATTATTTTTCTCAGATAAATGGCATAGGACAACACTTGAGAGATTTGGGTGAATGATATCGCCTAACAATTCAGCTGTTTGTGAATTTGAAAGATGCCCCCCCCTACCTGAAATTCTTCTTTTCAAAACAGGGGGGTAGGGTCCATTCATTAATCTCTCATAGTCATAATTCGCTTCAATAGAAATGTGTTCACAACCTTCGAGATGGCGCCTCAATTCAACAGTAACTTCTCCAAGGTCAGTTACAATTGCAGCCCTTCTACCTCCTCCATTACTGGCGATTATTGCAACATTATCTGCATCATCATGAGGTACAGGGACTGGTAGTATACTAAGATCCGGCCCCACTTGCAAACGTTCCAGCCCTGAGAAAGTGCGTACATCCTCAATCGGCCTCAGCCCTAGGCGCATGGCTGTTTCTAGATTCGAATACAATCGTGCATCCCATAATCGAGATGCACGTGCCGCAGATTTAGAATGGTCTGAATGATGATGACTCAGCACTATGGCATCGATATCTTCGCCCTTAACTCCAATTCTAGATAATCGAGAGTTAATCTGTTTTAGAGAAAATCCACAATCTACGAGCACTTTTGACTCATCACTTTGCAATAGCGCAGAGTTGCCACGACTGCCACTACCAAGATGAGTAATCTCCATACTCATTATTCTCAAACATTCGGGACAGCGTTCACACCTTGAATCAACCCCTCTCAGACAATAATACCCCTCTATTTTGAGGGACAAGAGGCATTACCCGAGTATCGCTTTCGCATACGCGACGGCGTAGCCGTCGTATCCAGAAGACCCTCTTGTGTCCGAACGACGCTCCATCATCATGATAAGTCAAACAATAGCGCTGATTGTGTATAGACGAGGTTGTATCATGCGTCGCAAGCAGACAGCATTCTTAGTAACCCTACTCATAATGAGTAGCCTAATCTTCGTTTCTCAGACTCGCCCTCAGGCACCAGTGTCCTCGATAGACCCTGGTGATACAACAGGTGAGGGCCCCATGGCTGTCGATCAAGATGAAGATATGATACCAGATATTCATGAGGTTATTTTTGGCGAATCTAGGAATATCGAAACACCTTTTGGAGTGATTGTTATTGATGGTCTAGACCCAATGAATGGCTCAGACAATGTAACTGATTTTGATCGAGATGGAGCAAGTGCTCTGATGGAATACTGCTGGCCTTGGACTCTTGACACATGTTTCACCGAGAGACTTTCTCTGACGGGCAAATCTCCTGAGGATACAGATTCAGGTTATCGTGAATATTTGGATCCTAGAAAATCTGACACAGATGGAGATGGACTACCTGATGGATTTGAAATTTATATGTGTACCGAGGGCGGTGCTGGTTATCAAAATCAAGCTACGAGTGAGTGGAACTGTCTATATTTTGATCCACTAGATGATTCAGATCTTACTGAGGATGCAGATCTTTGTGTTGAACAAGCTAGTCAATGGGGGTGTGGCGATGGTTTTGATGTTAACAGAGATGGTGAAATCGACATAGGTGAAAGATATACAAATTCTGAGGAATACTGGTTTGCAGCACCTGATGACTGGATTACTGAAAGAGATGGCCTGTGGTGTGCTGGGAAAATTCCCAATCTCCACGACGATGCCTGTCAAACCGATATTGAACGCCCAACTGGTGATGATGGATGGCTTGGGACAGATCCGAGAAAAATAGATTCAGACTACTATGCTTGGAGTGAATTAATACCAGTTAGTTTAGCAGTTCCAGGGGATGGAATTCCTGATGGCTGGGAAGCTTATCACGGACTCGACCCTCGTAATTCTAGTGACGCTATTGTTGATACCGACTCGGATGGTTGGGATATTGACAGGGATGGATTCATAATTCCAGATTCTTCTACGGCCACAGCAGTATGGGGTGAGGCATTAAGCAATTATGAGGAATATATGATTCACCTAGATAGTGGTAATTGGGTAAGACCCGGTCTCCGTGCTTCAATGAAAGGAGTCGTAGATAGTGAAGTGCTCTTCTTTGATCAAACCACCGAAACTGCCCTCGTTGATGGCGCGGTACATACTGTGATTTCTGACCAGGGACGAGGGCGATTGATAATCGGTTCATCTTATGGAATCACAATTCTCGATCCATTTTCCGGTCTAAGTCTTGGCTTTGAACTCTCCAGTGGTGTCGAGATGTTCGCTATGTATAGGTGGACACACGGTTCGAGTGATTCTTTGCTTCTTGGCACCAATCATGGATTTCATAGCCTTTCTTTAGATAATGGACTTCCGGTTATGGATTCAATTACTAATTCTGACATAGGGCAAGTCAATTCAATCCACAAATTACAAACAGGTAGTGGAGACCTTGATTTGTTATTACTAGGGAATGGCAATCAGATATGGAAGACCTCCGTACATGCCTCCTCTATAGAGGGTGCACCACCTTCAATCATGGCGATTGACTCAATTGAACCGCTAATCGAGATTTTGAATGAATCTTCTGCATCAGCAACTACTGCTGTTCATGTTGAGGTTCCAGGTCGTGGCCCCATGCTTCTCTTAGGCACTGATTCAGGATTAATCCGCTGGGACACTGTAGATGGCACTACTTCAGTCGGTGTGCCATATTGGATTTACACCAAAGAAAATGCCGAAGACTATGTTCTCTTTGCAGATTTGCTTAATTCTTCAAAATCTGCAGTAGTTAATGTCATGGAACTTGCAGGTCCTGTTGCTACAGATGGCTCTCTTGAAGAAATCACAGGAATTTGGATGGGCACTCCGGGAGGTCTACATCTTATCGATATCGAACTTTTCATAGGCTTACCAGAGCAGGCATTCCTTACAGATCGTATGTTCAATGTTGAGCGTTGGGAAGAAGGCGCTAATGATATACATTCAATTCTAGCTCTAGAGAATACAATCATTCTTGGGTCAAGAGATGGTACTTGGTGTTTGGAGGGTGGTTCGCATGGAATACTCGGTTTAGAATACAATCAGACTAGGATGCCCGGTCTTGTTACTTCTCTCACTAAATTCATAAATGATGGTGTTGAATATGTGTTCGCTGGTGTTTCTCCAGGAGAATACATGAATATCATGCCAATTAATCCTCAGTCTCCAGATTCTGATCTTGATGGTATGCCCGATGGCTGGGAATATGCATACGGTCTTGACCCGACTGACCCCTTCGATAGAGATAGGGATGCAGACGCTGATGGAGTTCATTTCAGCGTCGATGACATCGGTTTTTCTAGAGACTGGACTAATTTGGATGAATACAGATTCATTAATACAAGTTTAGATGGATTCAATGGAACAGACCCTCGCAATACCGACACAGATGCGGATGGACTCACAGATGGTGAGGAATATTGGGGATGGTTTGCAGACACCACTGATTTCTCCTGTCATTATCTAAATGACGATTATATTTGCAGTGAACAAGATGGAGAAGATGCTCTCGCTGTTCACCTTTCAGGATGGCTCAATTCAGGAGCAGGAGGTGGAACTGATGGCCCGACTGACCCTACTAGTTCTGATAGTGACGGTGATGGTATGCCTGACGGTTGGGAGATTGAGAATCGTCGTTGGATAGGAGATTTTTACACAGGAGGGAATATGTGGACATTGGACCCAAGAAATCCTCATGATGCGTATGAGGATGCTGACAATGACGGCTTATCGAATCTTTGTGAATATACGTGGAGTAATTTGCTTGAAACGGTTCTAAGGGAAGGTCTGCCAACTCATGGTGAGAATGCTAGTGCAGCTCTTTCTTGGGTTAAGACTGATCCAAATAATCCCGATTCAGATGGCGATTCATTGCCCGATGGTTGGGAGGCTAGGTACCAATGTTCTTGGGCCAGAAACAACAAAGGCATCAATCCGTTGAATGGATCTGATGCTCTAAATAATCCTGATGGCGATGGTTATGACTTGAATCATGATGGTGTATTAGACCTAGATGAGCAGTTAGTCAATTGGCTTGAATACCATCTCAAAAATCAGATAATTTACACAGATACAACCGATGATGGTATGGAATTCCCTGAAAATTTCACCACCCTTCTAGCCCATGATTCTTGGGCAGGTTTTGCTGGAGGTTCATTCGGAGATCACACTAGTGTCGCCTATCGAAGTTTAATTAACGGTACTACTAGTGATGATGTTGGCGCTGCAAATCCACTTGATTCAGATTCAGATGGTGATGGAATGCCCGATGGTTGGGAATTCTATCATGCTCGTTGGAGTCTATATGATGAGGAATGGACTCTCAATCCTGTTGATGAGAAGGATCAGAGTGGCGATCCTGATGGAGATGGAATGAACAATTGGGAGGAATACAATTGCGTCGATGGTAGTATGAGTGAGGTGGATGACCTTACTACAGTACCACAATTCTATCTTCTCTCAGTCGGTGGGGAATTACTTGCCACTCCATGGTTATCTGCTGAATCAACACTTTCCTTTGGTACATTCTTATCCGAAGAACAAATCAATCTTACGGGATATACTGCCGACCCTAATCAGGCAGATACAGACGGTGACGGTCTCTTAGATGGCATTGAGTTAATGTTTACTCGATGGAATGCTACTGACGAGGTTTGGACACTAAACCCATTGGTGGCCGGCGATGGAAACTATGACTCAGATAGAGATGGGGTTACTGACTTAGTTGAACTGAATCTGACCAATAAAAATCCGCAGAATGGCGGTTTGTCACCACCTGATGCACCTCGTATGTGGGAGGAGGCAGATATCCTTGACCCCGATGAGGCAGTGAATCGAATCTATAGAATTCTATTCAACAAGGAAGGTCGTGCTGAGATCGCTCTTGAGCAGTTTGAGGAATGGCAGCAGGGCGAACCCGCCAAACCATTGCTGTTGGCCTTACTGGGGATTATGGATCCTAATGCTGAAGATACAGATAGGGATGGCATGAGTGATGGATTTGAGTACTGGTTCACGGAATGGGACCTTGAATCTAATATCTGGTCGATGAATCCACTAACTGATTCTGATATTGGTGTTGATAGTGATGAGGACTCATTCGACTGTAATGGAGATGGTATTATTTCCGATTCAGAAACGTTCGATAATCTAGCTGAGTATGAGTCTAGGGTATATGGCAAGAAAACTGCAATAGATACAATTCCTAACGGCACCGGTTTGATATCCTATGGTCTTGATACGATAACTGCATTCATGCAGGAACAAAGCATGTCGTGGCAAGCAGCCACAGGTCAATTGTATTACTTATTCACAACAAAGAGTCTTGTCTCAAGTGAGAGGGCCGGACTAATCAATGAGGTTGACTCTGATAATTTCAACTTCAGTCTTTCAGGTGTATCTGACCCAACTCATTCTGATTCAGATAGTGATGGGCTACCTGATGGATGGGAATTCTGTTTCTCAATTTACGGAGAGTGGCTCCCAGTTAACGAATATCGTTGGTCATTGAATCCTTTGAATCCTCTTGATATTGACTATGATCCCGATGCAGACGGTTGGTATGACCGAACAATCTTTGACACTCCAGCAGAACAGGGTACGTGGGAAAACCGTGAATTCACAGCATCTAGTGGTGACCAACAAATTCTTCCCTCTAATTTAGAATTATATTTCACAAATTTGATGGAATATGACAATGGGACACACCCACTGGACGTGGATACTGATGCTGACTCATTGGTCATGCAACCAATTATGAGTGCAGGAGAAGTATCTCAATATATTCAGAACATGAATCTCAGCGATGGTCGTGAAGTATTCAAGTATGGAACTAATCCACTTGACAATGATACCGATGGAGATATGATGCCAGACTTCTACGAGTATTATAGAGGCTGGAATGAAACTAATGACAATTGGTCTTCTTACCTGAAAATCTCGGTTGTTTGGCATCAGGTGACCCCTAGTGTCCTCAAACCAGTGACTGTCAATGGAGGCACGATTGCTAGACCACAACTCGATTGGACTTGGTTCACTCATGATGCTACTGATGCTTCTGATGCTGGCCAAGACGCCGACAATGATGGCGGTTGGGATTGTACTGGCGGTGATTGCGAATATATCCCATACAATAACTTCCAGGAATATTACGCAGTAGTCAATGCTACACTCTCCTCGCCCACCTTGGTTCGTCAGGCAGCGCTGTTCGATTGTTCTGGTCATGTGGTCGAAGAGTGGTGGCAACTTCGTGAATCTCTATTAGGGACTTGTGGAGGTGCTGCAGCTCTTGATTCGAATTACCTACGGATGTACAAATATAATGCTCAAGATAATTTGTATGCCTACATCCTCAATGATCATGATACAGATTACCAATATCTTGATCAATCAAATGATGAGGTTTTGGTGAATGGCGCTTGGACTGATTTGTACAATAGATTTGCTGGTGATAGGTACCACTTACCAAACACAGGTTTAGATGAATACGTCTGGAGTTGGTGGAAAATAGACATAGATGGAGACCAAGTCGCGGATGGAACAGATCCAACCAATTGGGATACCGATGGCGACTGGTTGAATGACCATTTCGAAATTGAAGATGACATGCTCGATGGTGTGCGTGGAAATTCAGGTTCACCGATAAGATACGATGATAGGAACACTAACTGATTTCTTCGGTTGATTCTTGAGTGGCGCTCTCTTCGCTTAGGTATGGATGAGGAGGCCAAGATGCCTGGCCCCGGTCAGCCTGTAGAGGAGCGACTATTGTTCCTACAGGAAAACATGGTCAATTTCGTCAAACAATATAGTCTACCAGTGGTTGAAGTCGCCCTTGTAGTTTCTAAGTATATTCGGGCACTGAAAGAGTCACTTGATGCCGCTGCAGCCCAAAGTGGTGAGATATTGCCTGAGAATCTCGCAGAACCATGGCCGGTAGAAATTGATGGAGTAGTACCAACCATCGAATCATTCTCCTTGGAAAGGTTACTAAGTGCCTTAGATGAAGATCGCATGGATATCTTTGACACAATCATCAGGACAATCATCAATGGCTCTGAGATCCCGTTTGTTTCAGCCCTAACCTTACTCCGAGATTGGGAGATGCGACTAAGGGCTCAAATGGCTGAAGCTACTAGCCCCGGTCACCTATTCAGTCCGATGGATTTACCTGATGGATTCTAATACGCAATTCGATGGATTCACAAGTAATAATCATGGCGCGTTGCCATGACAGATGACCTTGATGCGAACAAGCCTTCTTCAGGTGTTCAGGAGAAAATGGTTCCAGAGAGGGTCGTTGACGGCCTACCCACCATCTATTGTTTTGAGACCTGTCCTTTCTGCTTCAAGGTCAAAGCCCTCCTTGGTTCTAGGGGTATCAAGTACTCTAAAGTCGAAGTCGATCCAACATTCAAGACCCAAATGAAGTGGTCGGACTGGGACAAGGTTCCAATTTTCGTTGATGTCGATGGCACTCAGGTGAATGATTCTAACCACATCCTTCACTATATCGACTCTAATGATTCGGAATCCTTTCCGAAATTTGGAGAAGACCTAGAGCAGGATAGATGGATGGATTTTTCTAACCAAATCCTAGGTAAGTCGATAGTCGCGGTAATTTATACTTCATACGGAACTTCGGTCCAAGCTCTTGATTACGTTACTAGGGTTGACAACTTCTCTTTCGGTAGCCGCCTGATAAACAAGTGGCTTGGAGGATTCATAATGCGCATGGTTGGTAAGAGTAGGGCGAAAATGTTTGATCTCCAGCCCCGTGAGAATCTCCAGTACCAACTGGATGTAATGTCAGAAGCTATCAGGGGGGAATTCTTTGGAAAAGATGAGCCCAATGGAGCCGATTACGCTAACTTTGGAATCCTTAGGTCGATGCAGGGGCTAAATGGGTTCGATATAGTGGAGAACCACAATGTTGTATCCGGCTGGTATAGAAGGATGCAGAAGCACTCAGGTGTGTAAACCTTGAATCTTTGATTAAATCAGTAAACTAGAGATTCTGATTTCGAAACTATATTGCTTGAAACCCACCAAGCATCTCCTATTGACCAGATATAGAGTATGGGCCATAGCACTAAAGACAGAATTAGTGGGAATTGAACTGCAAACCATCCCGCCGCTTTTCTGTGTTGTCTATTGAAATGTTGTCCAATAAAGAGGAATGGGATTAACGCTAAAACAATTGCAATCAATGGCCTAAGAGCACCCCAAGGGCCAATTCCACCACTTATTTCGTACCAAATTACTCTAGCTACTTTGAACGGATTCACACCATCCGATTCTTCTTCCTCGTCGATGACTTCGACGACGAACTCGCTACTCATTACCTCACGCTAACCCTTGTTGTGCATGAATCTGACGACGACACGGGCACGTAAAGGCCAACAACGTACAGTTATGCGAATAGCCATGACTCGGGTGTTGGTGACCGCCTTCCCACCATTTTCAAACTTTCAAGTCAACGTATCTCAACAGGTTCTAACTATGTTTGAGAGTGTAGAATTTGATAATATAGATGTGGAGACTATGTTATTGAGTGTTGATGAAGTAGGTTCCTCTATTGTGTCTCAAATGATTGAAAGAGGTTCTAAGTGGGATGCTATTGTACATCTTGGCCTTGCAGGTAAGCGTGAGAAAATATCACTTGAGAGGTTCGGAAAAAACCACTCTGAATTCAATGAGAAAGATAACTCAGGTAGAATTGCTAGTGGGGTGATTATTGAGGGTGTTGCTGGATCAATAGAAACAACGACTTCAATACACCTATTGGATGAAGAATTTGAGCATGATGATGACGTGTTGTGGAGTACTGATGCTGGTTCTTATGTTTGTAATGAAACCTATTTTAGAACTCTGTACTCAGTCTCTGGTGAGGATACAGAAAATAATCAAATGGTTCCCGTAATCTTCATCCATCTTCCAAGTAACAATCATATTAGTTTAGAAAGACAATTTGATGTTGTTTGCAGGGCGATTCGAACTATAGCAGTCAGGCCCACTCTTGAGGTGGTTGGGGCACTCCTCTATGATTCCGAAGGTCGAATGTTAGCCTGTCGCCGTCCGCCTGAAGATGTGTGGGGGGGTTGGTGGGAGTTCCCAGGAGGGAAAATTGACAGTGGCGAATTGGAGATAGAGGCCTTAAAGCGTGAAATATTGGAAGAACTTTCTATTGCTGTTTTTCCGAAAAATCGTGTTGCTTCACTTTCCCACGATTATTCCGACCGTAAAGTAAACCTATACATCTGGGATTGTGGTTGTGTTGATTCAGAAACAATCCAACCTACAGAGCATGATGAGGTGCGTTGGCTTAATTCCAATGAACTAGACCAAGTCAAGTGGCTGCCTGCAGATGAACCACTAATAGCTGAATGGATACAAAATGGATTTCCTTAATCCTCTTCTCCATTAATATCATTCATTGTTTTTCGTCCATGTTTGTCAAACCATTCTCTAGGATCTCCATCAGAATTCATTGATAATTCATCCCCTACACGTCTTGGAACATAGTGTCTTCCATCATGCCATGTTTCTTGCTCTATCCATAATCCAAGATCCGTTCCGGTAAGTGTGACATCCATAACACCTCCAATTGGTCTTTCCTCAACAACAAAAGCAACCTTGTTTGCGAATGCTGCCTGTCTCGAAAGCGAGAAACTTGTTGAATCACCCACTAATTCTAGAGTCATTGCATCAAGTGCTGTATCTAGAATACGTTGCTTCGCCGCTCCCTCAATAACCAAATCTAGTGATTCAGCCTCACCCACTAACCTCACTGGTTTTCTCATTGAAGGGTATTCGTGCTGTTCAGGGATATTTTCTATTATCCATTGAGGAAATAATGATTGAACAGACTCGACGACTCTTCGCGCATCTTCATGTGGAAGTACTGTCGTAGCCACGGTGATAGACATCTCCATAGTATACACGAGGTGCAATCAGGCCATCATCTATGTGGATGAGGCGGCTCAATTGAATGAATCATCAATGTCCAGATTCACGAATCATTCAAACGGTTTTGGTCGGAGGACAAGGTATGACTGAGCGTTCTCCATTCATGGGTGTGGCCCTCTTGGCGGCCCCAACTGTAGGGGTAATTGCCATTAGAATGGGTATTCCTGCCTTGGAGGATGTGCTCAAAGAAGATATGATGGCCCAAGCGGTTATCCATGTAACGGCTCTACTTATTGGTATTATCATGTATTTCCGCTATCGAGTTGTAGAAGATCATGAGTATCATCGATCTAGTGCAATTAAAGGTCTTCAAAAAATGTACAAAATGGAAGACAAAGGTTTGTGGGAAAAGGGTGATTCAGCACTTGAGCGCTTAGAATCTCAGGCGCGTGAGAGCCCCAAAGGCAAAGCCGCTCTAAAACGTCAAAAAAGAATGGCCGGCCGGATTTCTGATATCAATAAGGAAAATGATGAATTGGAATTAGATGAAGATGATGAAAGAATGTCAATTGATGTTGATATTGAAGGAATGGCTACAATAGTAGATTCTGAGGCAATGGAAGAATCCGAATCTGCTAATCTCAGCGGTAAAATCAGCGCACGTGCTGAAGCTAGCGCTCAAAAACGTCTTTCCAAGGAACTGGCAAAGAGAGAGCGTGTTGCTGCTAAACAGGCTAAGAAAGAAGCGAAGGCAGCGCGCAAGGCCGAAAAGGCCGCTTTGAAATTAGAAAAAGTAGCAGCTAAGACCAAAACGAAGCCCAAAAAAGGAATTCCTGCAGCATGGGATGCTAAGGAAGAGAACCTCTGGGCCAATACCCCAATACCTTCCTCCCTATCCAAGAGTGTTGTTTCCTGCAAAGATTGTGGCGCGGTAAATAATGCTGGAACCTCGTACTGCACTAGTTGCGGAACCTTCCTATGACCTACGAGGGGTTCAAAACGGGCGCATCGGAGCCATGACTAGTAGGTGGTCTTGTGAGTGGCAAGAGAGATTATTATGAAGTCCTTGGACTTGACCGTAAGGCTACTGATGATGAAATAAAGAAGTCCTTTCGTTCAATGGCCAGAAAATTCCATCCTGATAAGAATCCAGATGACCCCGAGGCCGAGAAAAATTTCAAAGAAGTCCAAGAAGCCTATGCTATTCTTTCCAATCCCGAAGAACGTCGTAAATACGACATGTTTGGCCATAATAGACCCGGTGGTTCCCCATTCGGCTCTAGTGGTTTCCAAGGAGTTAACATCAGTATTGAAGATTTATTTGGAGGGGGTTTCGACAGCATTTTCTCTTCTCTTTTTGGGGGTGGGAGGCGTTCAAGAAGTACTCGTGGCGCCGACCTTCTTGTATCTCATACAATTACCTTTGAACAAGCGTTTAATGGAGCAGAGGATGAGATTACAATCGATGTTTTGAATCGATGTGATAGTTGTTCAGGAAGTGGATCTTCTACTCCTGATGGCATCCGCACGTGCCCTACTTGTGATGGACATGGCCGATTAACAAGAATCGAGCGCATTGGGCCATTTCAACAACAAGTCACACAAGATTGTCGTCCTTGTAATGGCGAAGGCAGATTAATTCAAAATCCCTGTAAAAGTTGTAGGGGCGAAGGTCGTGCTGAGCAATCAAAGAAGGTCAAGTTTTCAATTCCTCCTGGGATTAATTCAGGAACACGGCTTCGCATGACTGGTCATGGTGAAGTGCCGAAATCACAGAATGGAAAACCTGGAAATTTGTATATTGAAATTGATGTAGAACTACATGAATGGTTTGAAAGAGATGGTGCCGACCTCTTGATGGCCTTACCAATCAGTTATGTCGATTTGTTATTGGGAGCAACAATCGAAATCCCACATATTGATGGTTCACCACTTAATGTGAAAATTCCAGTAGGCTCTAGGCCTGGTGAGACGATTACAATTCCTAGCCGTGGTATGCCCGGTGTGAGAAGCCGAAGTGGACGCGGTTCAGTCATGGTTCTATTGAAATTGGTGATGCCAGGGAAAGTTTCTCGGTCCACAAAGAAGCAATTAGATGAAATGCGTGAGATACTAGGCAGTGGTCATTCAGATATCACACAAGATATTATCGATGAAGCCAGAGATCGCCGTCGTTCTTGATTATGACCAATTAATTGCCCGATTAGGAACTGCGGCCAATGGCTCGCCATCTACCAATCCAGATAGTTGGAATCCAATACTTGTTGGATTTCCTTCAAGAGTTAGTAGAAGGAACGTTCTGCTTCCAGCCTTCAATGAATCTAGGAATACTTCCTCATCGTGGAACATATGTTTCGGTGATACATCTGAAATTGAAACTCGTGCGCCTTCCGGTGCATGAACTCTCATGGCCGCCATATCCCATGCCGAATTAGCTACCTTTACTCCGATCAACATTGTCGCAGCATCCTGTTTAACCTTCCAAACACAAATCTCTACTTGTACTGTATTATGCCTGATTATTGGCTCTCCCCAATCTTCTATCACAGCAGTCCAGGGACTATCGCCTAATTGATGAAGAGCCGATTCAATCACTCCCTTATCTGCAGTTTTTGGCTCTAACATCTCTGTGATTCTCTCGCGTAGGCGACTCAATCTTCTCCGTTCATGCTGTTCAAATTGGATGTCACTAGCACCACCCATCAAATTTCTTCGATTCCAAAAGATTACGATCGCTATAGGGGATAAGAGAAAAACTCCCACGAAAATATAGTAATTTTTGAAAAGACTAGATTGATCAATAAATACAGGCTGTACAGGTGATGATGATTCACCATCGTTCACTAACGTGAAGCTGTATGGGATTTCCCCTTGGTTTCCAATTCTTTCAACCCTTAGGGCGTGTGTTCCAAATGGAGCATCTATTTGCATCCCTTCAGATGTGTTTACTATCATTCCAGTGATTTGATCTAATACTAGAATTTGATAGTGTACTGGTTCTGAAGAATCTCGCTCTAAGTGTAATCGCGATCCATTCTCTTCCAATACTTCGAATGAAAATACATCAACAAAATCACCCGATACCATACTGGCATATATCGTTTCATCAAACATAATTACTCGACTTACTTCACCTCCCCATTCCCACATGGAATCAGGAGCATCTCCAATACCTCCTGCATCTCCCAAAGGCCATTCATGCATTTGAATTGACCATTTGTCAAGATGTTCTGTCATCATTCTAATTTCAATTGATGTTGTCCCTTCTGGCGTTAGGATAGATTCCGGGCATCCCGAATTTTCTATTGTTGAATTACCTACATTCAGAGGCGTATTATCTGTTTGAAAGATGAAAACATTGAATTCCACGGTATTAAATTCACTAGTGCAATTGATTTCAATGCTCATTCTTGGTGCTGCATCGAATCTCAACGCATCACCTTCAGAGTCTCCTTCTGTAATCCATCCTGTGAAAATCTCCGATTCTGATTCTGGGAAATTTAGGGGATTACACGACCATGCATCGGCATCGTTTTCGAAAGTATATTCCCAAGCCCAAGGATTAGGTAGTTCACCATGGCATTTCTCATTCAATGAGGTTGGCGTTTCAGACATTGATGCATAGCGAATCAAGTGAATTTGGTAGGCAGCAAATCCTGAACTGGAATCTTGCTTCAGTCTCAACCACAATTCTCCACCCTCTGGATACTCAATGTAAAATCTACCAAGCGAATCCGGATTGACATTATTCATCAATGATAATTGGTCATCTGTGCGTAACCAGAATTCTATTTCTAATTCACTTGGGAGTAGTATGTGATTCAGTACGATAACATCTCCTGATTGCCCAGTTAGTTCTATTGAATCTTTATCAGAACTATTATCTAAACTTCCAATGAAGTTGAAACCATTCGCAGATAGTGGCAAAGCATTTGATTCGCATTCACTGACACTACAAGGCCAAGTTGCATCTAATGGTGCTTGTTCAACAGAAATACCGGGTGATGGAATATTATCAAGGGCATCCCCATCTTCAACTATGCTCCATTCAGAATCGCCGAAAACTGTTGATTCGAATGATAGGTCTGTTTCATCAGTGCCTTGATTGACTGTCAGAAGGTAAGTCACATTTCCATTAGCAAGAAATGAGAGACTCACAACATGAGGGTCATCAGAATTGTGAGTTTCTCCCTCAACTACAATTTCTAGTGCCAGTCCCGGGCATGCGGTTTTCATACATGTCACTTGGAAGAATATAGGAATGGGTTCCTCAAAATGGATGCTAGAATCGAGTAGTGCTACCTTTTCATCATCTTCTTGAGCCGTTGTAATGAATGCTGAAGTTGTGAGAATCAGCAGGGCAAGAAGTCCTGCGAGGGTACGTTGCACGAGTCTGCGGATTCGCTTCTACCTTAGAATGCTTCAAGCGGTTCGCATCGCTGGGGGCCCTATGAGTGAGCGACCTCTAGCCCGCGGAGTTGTCGCAAGGCAGCGTTTTGCGCGTTTATTTGAATTAGGAGATCGTAGAAACCCATCTTCATGGGCCCCTGCTCTAGTTCTCACTAAGAATGACCCTGATTTACCCCTTGAATTAGCCCCTTTCATTTCATCTAGGGATTATTCAGAATTCCCTGCCAAGATATCAATGACAACCCGTGGAGATATTTGTATTCCATTCAATGGGCCTGAGACTTGGTCTGGAGAAGAGGGGCTAATTCTACCTGCTAGTCTTGTTGATTCGGATAGTGGAATAAGCCCAGTGGGAAATCAGATGTTACCCGTGTCATGGCAGTCTCTACATCATGATTCATCTTTACTAAACTCTGAAATTGAACCCTCTGTTGTTGTATTAATTGATGCACCCCAACTGGCTGAACGTCCAGGGAAATTAATAGAGGCTGTAGATGCAATACGTATTCGATTTCCAACATCGCTTATTTGGGCGCCAGGAATTTCAGGACCAGACAATTGTGCTTTATTGTCTTGGATGGGAATTGATTTGTTTGATTTATCTAGGTCTCAGGAGGCGGTAACAAGAAACGTACTGCTAACTGAAGACGGCCCACGTGAGGTAGAGAAAACTACTGGCGAATCCGCCAATTTACAGACTCAGATTGATGCATGGACTAGGGCATTATCTGCCACTCGATCTGCAATAAGAGATGGGACATTGCGTGAGTTAGTAGAACGTCAAGCCCTATCCAGTCCTCGTTCAGTTGAGCGTTTGCGACGTTATGATTCAATGATGAGTGAGCGAGCCAGTGAAAATCCTGGTTTAGCAGGTTTGGCTAGTAATGTAGAGTTGGGTCGTAGATTGAGGTGCCATTCTCATACAAGCCGTAATGATCCGTTAATCAGTGAGTGGAAGCGAAGAGTGACACACGAACATACTCCCCCCTCCCACCAATCTGAGGTACTTGTTTTGTTGCCTTGCTCCGCCCAAAAACCATACCGATTATCTCAATCGCATAGGAGATTTCAGCGAGTAATTAGCACTCGCGGAGTACATGAAGTGATGGTGACCGCGCCTTTGGGTTTGGTACCTAGAGAATTGGAAGATATCTGGCCTGCTGCGCACTATGATATTCCCGTGACGGGAGATTGGGACTTGGATGAACTCAAAACCATCAAAGATATGGTTTCAACATACTCAACACGTAATGGATATCAGCGAATAATCAATCATTCAGGAATTCAGTTAGAAGTGACTGGAATAGATATTGTCGATACTAGAATGGGTGCCTCGGCTGGTTCATCAGAGGCTCTTTCAAGACTTGAATCCGAGATTAACAAAGCATCTCTAGATTTCGAATTATCTAACCCCAAAGAGAGTGTACATCGGCTTTCTAAACTCAAAGCCCTCTCTCGGTTCAAGCATGGAACTGATTTATGGTTGGACGGAGCAAAGGTTAGTGGCCGTCCACCAATCTTCCGTATTGGTAGGGACGGTACTCAAATTGCTATGTGGAATCCCCATCATGGTCGTTTCTCATTTTCAAAAGCATGTCTTGCGTCCCTCGACGTGTGCAATGCTCTATCAAGAGCGCATCTAACTCCTGAAACCAACTGGCGCGGAGACGTATTTTCTACCAATTTATCTCAAGTAGAGGGCGATATTTGCATTGGTGACGAGATTTTGGTCTATCAGAATAACAATCTCATAGGTAGCGCAAGGGCAACTGCGGCCGGTTGGGAGTGGCCCGATGGGCCAGGACGTCTGGCGAAGGCACAACACAGATTGTGAGCCCTCATCCTTCGGATGCTAGGCGCAGCGATTAAAGAGGGGCAGTAGGTCGGCGAGCCGCCTGAGGTGACCAAAATGGCTCGCATGCATAGTAAAGGAAAGGGGAAGAGTGGCTCATACAAGCCTAATGCGAGTAATGCTCCTGAGTGGTCAATGTCTGACAAAAAGGAAGTTGAAGAACTTATTCTGAAGCTTTCAGGCGAGGGCAATTCAACTGCAATGATTGGTACAATCTTGCGAGACCAATATGCCGTGCCAGATGTGCGTCTAGTAACTGGTGAGCGAATTGCTCAGACTTTATCTCGTAACAATATTGGTGGTAAATTCCCAGAAGATATGATGAATATGATGCGTCAGGCTTTGAGAATGATTGATCACTTGGGTACCAACCGTAAGGACTTACACAATCGTCGCCAACTCGAACTTACTGAATCTAAGATTCGTAGACTTGCCAGATATTACAGAGGCACTGGTCGAATCGAATCTGATTGGGCCTACAAAAGAGACCAGTTGCGACTGATGGTTGAGTGATTCTCCAATCGATGGAGATTTGAACCACTGTCCACAAGCATCCCCGATGCGAAGGCTTCTTGACGCCGAACAATTCACATCGGTGACCGCCAATCTTCTTGATGCGGCTAATGCAATACGCTCTTTCGACGGCACTGTGATGTTACTTGCAGCACCTTCTGTAGTTGGTGCCTTGAGCCTTGCACCTCTTGAGGCAGCAATGCTTGATGCTGGAATTAGATATAGGCGTAGATTCAGAATTGAAGCACCTGAATCAGGTTCATGGATTCATATCTTAGGCCCCGGTCAGACGGAAGGCCCATCTTTCTCATCAGAGCCACCTCAATTGTCACTTTCCGTCATAATAGTTGAAGCTCTAAGGGGCACTTCGGGTGATGTTCGAAGGGGTCCGCTAACTACAGTAGCCCAGGCCCATGCTTTGGCTCAGGCTATATGTCCAAACAGCCCCCGTCTTCGAAGGATGCGTCCTTGGTTGATATCTGGAAATTGGATGCATTCCGCCTTAGATACGACTTACGACCCAGTATTTACAGCTCTAAGGGATATCATGGTCGATGAAGGCTCTGTTAGAGTCGTACCTCTTCCTGAAGTAATCGCCCCAGATATAGCCACTACTCCTTGGATAGAGGGTATTGCACTGGAGGCGGTCTCTTCTCGTTGGGATTCGCTAGATCTTGAAGGTCGTGCTAGATCTCTTTCTCATTTAATGCGCCCTGTTCTTTCACAGAGTACCCCTTCAACATCTAGAATGGAAGAATTGGGATGGCATCGTGTTATTGGAATAGGTTGGGAAACTGATTTGGCTTCTCAAATATTACAGTCGACTCGATTATGGAAACAAATGCCTGCATCGGAGGCTGCTCACCATATGGTGGATTTGCTATTGACCACAGGACAGGTAGTATCATTCCAGCCGTAGTACTGATTCGCAGCCTTCACAAGGTATTCTCAAGGGTCGGACGTCTGACTCTACTGTATTTGAAACTCCACATTTGGGGCACTTAACATGAGATCCGCCATTGCTTTCCCCTCTCCTCTCTTCTCGTTCAGTCCGAGGAGATACTAATGCAACAGGGAATACGAGAAGCATACTTGAGGTTACTACTCCGAGGACGAAAGGCATGTCTAATCCTAATACATAGAGTGCTAAGGAAAGACCCCCTAGGACAACAACTGTTAGCATCGATGGAGCCTTACTTCGTTTTCTCGTCAAGAAGAGGCCCAAACCTAGGGCGACCACTAGCAGGAATACAGACACCATAGCCGAGACTAGAGGGCTGTATAGGGCACCACCATTAGGAACAAATTCCACTCGGAATGATTTCTCAGGATCTAGTTCTTCAACATCTATGCTGACTAGTTCAAGCATTATCCAACGTCTATGCTTAACCTCAATGTCTTCCGCAGAGACTCCTCCTAATCCTTGCAAGGCTGTCGAACGGATTTCAACATCTAGCTCAACTTGATCATAGTACACGTCTTGAGATGGCTTGACAAAAGTCTCGATTAACAATTGCCGCTCTCCGACGGTAACTGAATTGGATGTGACAATGATTATCTTTACACCCTCTGAACTGAAAGCACGCGTATGCCCCAAATCTACAGTTATATCTGTAGGCCCTAGATCTACTGGATTAACGCCAAGAAGAGATTCTGCATCCAGAAACAAACCATTAGCCATGAATGATTTCATGTTGCTTGATGAACCAACTAAGTGACTCTGTAATGCGCTTATTTCCAGATCATCGACTTGGCCATTATGGAATTCAGAATTTGGTATTGTGTCTGAATATGATTTCAAATTTCTCCACCAACTATTCGATGAGAGACTATCATTACCTATATTGTCGAGTCCCCACCTAACCCATTGAGACATTGCTCCATCAAATTCTATCGTCACTTCTCTCTCGATGATATCACCCTTGAATTTTGCATCTACATCAATGGATAACGATGTTCCACCGGTTCTTAGAGGCTCAGCCGCAGGATACCATCCTCCTGTCCCTCCACCGCCTTCACCTGCTGTAATATCAAAAGTACGATTTGCCTCAATTCTTAGGCTTGTTTGAGGTATTAAGAAAAAATCTACTCTGAAAGTTCCTCCCTCTGATTCTGCTGGTATTTCCCAAACAAATGTGACTTCGACGCCATTATTGTTAGGAGTTGAGATAGGGCTATCAGTAATCTGAGCACTTGCGACGTTCATACCCCCTGTGGATGAGGACCACATATGAGATTCGAATCCGGACTTTAGTATGACGGGGAAGTAGACTAATCGACCACTAACACTGGCATCTTTCATATCTATTTCAACAAGGGGGAACTTTAGTGATAGTTTTCCGATATTGCTATCAGAACCCCAAATAAACCGGATCCCAGCATCATCCCCTGGGCTTGAGAATGAGAGACTTCGGACCGAGAAGGTAATTTCAACCTCATCTCCATCCCTGACTTCACCTGCCTCGACGGGTATAGAAATAGTCACTGTTCCTTCGCTAGAAAGGAAGAGTCCAGCACCCGCGTCTCCCTCGTAGTAACTGTTACCAATTTTGACTCCTGCTGTGGCATTTATTTGCAGTCCAGCAGCGGATTCTACTTCGTATGGAATTGTGAATTCCCATGTGGCATCTGGATAGTCACCTAGTAATCCCCAAGTGGTTGACCAAGCTCCAATTTCCACCATTCCTTGAATAGATGGCGTCACTAGTTTTTCATAATCTTCATCTAATTCGGATTCAAATGGAGATAGCCTACCTTCGTCTGCATCTCCAAGTAGAAACAAATCAAAATCTTCGGTCTCACAACACGCCCCTTCATCTTCTGCTAGGGCTGGATTATAGGGTGAGATAGTCAGAATAATCAGGCTTACAAGAACGAACACCGCAGTTCTCTGACCATCAACCATGTTACTGCTGGCTCACTCAATGGCCTTGAATGCGACCCTTCAAGGATTCCTTCAGATGTCGTTTTCAGGACCGGCGCCGTAGGCGCCGCGCCTGTGAAGGGGAAATATCACCCGTGTAAGTAAAGAAGTTCAATCGCCCCATCCTTAGGAATGGATTCAATTCTCGCGAATCCGACCCTTTCCAGTTGAACTATTGCTCCTACAGTTAATTCAAAGTTCTCAATCATCCCTTCTTCAATAATGAAGTCTGACTCGACCGCTCGAGTGAGTGTTGCAGGTCTCGCCATAGAGGTGGGGAGCCAGTGGACGATGGCTCGTTTATCGCTTCTATCCAATGATTGAACTCGTGCTTCATTTTCAACAATTTCAATATCCGCGAAATCCTTGAGTCGAATCTCATTATTATCTAAATCATCAGTTTCAATTAGAATCGAACCGTCACCTAATCTCCATTCTCTGGAACCAGATATTGTTCCACTGGGATGCCGAGCGATTGAGGCATCATCTTCTCTACCTTCTGGGCAATTATTCCAGTTGAGATGAAGTGTACGTGCATTACGTACGAAAGATCTGCGTTCACATCTTTCATCAATTACCGAAGAGTTGAATGATTCTATGGTTTGCATTGATATTGAAATGTCCTTTTGTGTGAGTCCTAAATCAATCCAGAAAGCCCGCAATGCTGACGCATCAAACCCTCTTCTTCTCAGCGCTCTCAGAGTTGGTAAACGGGCATCATCCCAATCTGAATAAATTCCTTCCTCAATTTCATTGCGCATTCCCGAGGTTGAGAATCCTCCGAATTCATGCACTTTCACACGTCCCCAATACAGTGTTTCGGGGTATTTCCAACCGAAGTGCTGGTAAAGCAAGGTTTGTTTTCGTGTAGAGTCCATCAAGTCCTTTCCTCTGACAATATGGGTCACTCCTTGTTCATGATCTTCGATTGCACTTTGGAAATCTAGTAATGGCCAAACTTTGTATTTCTGACCCACCATTGGATGAGGTGTATGCTGAATGCGTAATGCTGGCCAGTCACGTAGTGCTGGATTTGGTAGGTCAAGCCCTGTTTTCACCCGAACTACAGCCCCACCTTCTGATATTTCTCCTTCAATCATTGCATTCCAATCAGACAGGTTATTTTCTATACTACGATCTCTACAAGGACAGGCTTCTTTTGAATCTCTCAACTGCTTAAAATCACTTGCCGAGCAACGACATACATAACCGAATCCGCCTGAAATCATTTGCTTAGCATGTTCTAAGTAGATCGGCATTCTATCACTAGCACGAATAACGATGTCAGCGGGCTTTCCTGCTAACCATTCATATTCATCCTCAATCCATTCGTAAGCAGCCGGAAGAGGTGGTTTAATCTTAGTATCTGTATCGTCAAATCGTAAAACTACTTTCCCATCATGCATTTCTGCAAATTGCGAATTTATTGAAACCCCTCTAGCATGCCCGATAGTCAGGGGGCCATTTGGATTCGGTGCGAAGCGTAGTACAACAGATCCATCTACTGCATTAGGTAATGGTTTGAGTCCGATGCGTTTCTGTTGTTTCTGTCGTTCTAAAGCTTCTGGGTTGGTAGCTGCTAGAGCGTCTCTTACGGCCTCAACTCCTTGACTTGCAGCTAGTGCATTAGCCGCATCTACTTCAGTCTCAACTAATGATTTCAATTCCTTCGCTTTCGGCCTGAGCTCTGCCCTCTCACCTAGAAGTCTACCAAGAACAGAACCCGCCTGTCCAGCTCCATCATACTCTACAGCATTCTGTAAGGCATATTTGCGAACTGTGGCGACAATATCTGCCCCCCAGTCGTCATTATCAGGCATGTTATCGGGCCTACGGCCCGAAGTTAGGCATTTGACGCTTCTCTTGTTTACCAGTCTTCAAGTGAGGATTGTACGATGCTGCCACCTGAACGACTTCGGATAGGAACTGGAGTTCCATGCAACTGAGTCCAAATGTCTGAAACAGTGGCCCAACTCCATCTGAGACAATCATGTGGCAGGTCAGAATCAAGGAGTTTTTTGACTGCATTGCGGGTTTTTTGATCAGAAGGATAACCCGACCCTATTTCTATTCCAGTTCGTACTGCGATCTCTGAGATTGCTAAATCTCGATTTACTTTGGCGATTACTGAGGCACCACCTGCGACTAAGTCTTTGGAATCCATTCCATGCTCAGCCTCAATAGTCCATTCTGACCATTTGGCACCTAGAGTTGTAACTAATCTATTTGCAAATCTACTCTCATTAACATCGCATGCATCGGCCCTGATTATTCCAGTTTCAGTTTCAAGATTAGTCGATGTTACGGCTTCCGAAAATAGTTTAATTTCTAGACTATTTAGGTCTGAATCTAGTTTGTTGAGGTCTATTCTACGAGGTGAGCAAATTATGCTTGCAACTTTCCACCCGCGTTCACCAATCATTCCTTGTATTGCAATTGCTATTCGATCCCGTGCTGCAGTAGAGAGTTCTTTGGAATCTCGAACTCCCATTTCTTTCAATAATTCAACATCATTCTCAGGAACAGCAAGGGCTGTAACTACCAAAGGTCCGATGACAGGCCCCCTTCCCGCCTCGTCAATGCCAATGATCCAACCTTCACTCACATTCACGAGGGGAGGCTCAAGGGTCTTCATTATCTCGTAAACTATCTCGGATTTTTTCCAATTTGTCATCGAAATCATCCAAATCGAGAATCAAGTTATCCGGGTGAGTGATATTTTCTTCTTGCAATTTATCTGCAATTTCAATAACATCATTAATTGTATTCTCAACATAAGCTTCTTCCAATACTTCTTGAGCGTCCTCGATAATCGTTTGATCTGGAGCAGGGGCAACTACTCTCGAGTGGTCACCAGATTTCTCCATGAATTCCTGCCTGAATGATTCTAAGTCAGTAGTTGGGCTGACAATAGTTTCAGTAACTTTTTCTTCTTTTTCGTCAAATTTAGCGATCCAATCTTCTGCTTCTTCAACTATTACCGTTGGATTTTGTTGTTCATAATATTCTTTATCTTTCTCAATTCGATGACGAATTGCAAGTAATACTCCTACCGAGCCAATCAAACTGACAACAATAATCAGTATTGTCTGTAACCATCTTTGAAGGAATAATGTTAGGTCAGAGGGGTCATCATTATTTTGTTGATTCTGACCTGTCCCTGGGGCTCCTGCAATTGTCGCTGAATGTTCAACGGTGTATGTCAATGTGGGGTCTCTAACTGAACGGACCTCAACTGTTAGTAGTGCTTGAGTTTCAGTAGGAGCCTCATCTGGAACTTCCATCCAAACTTCAAAAATTACAGTTTCTCCTTTAGGAACATCTAGAATTTCAAATGCCCTTCCAGTTTCCTCAGCAGACACTCCAGAAGGCGCAATTACACCAAAATTAGTGAATACATTACTATCGACACTCACAACAATTCCATCAGGGCCATTTCCAATGTTGCGGATTTCCCAATAACCGGTTAAAACCCCATCACTTATTTCCGAGTCCGAGCGCAATACTTCCCAAGAGTGAACAGCATCAACTGTAACATCGAATGATACTTCAGCGGGAACCCATCCATCTACTTCCATTTGAATTGTCACCGTTCCAGTTAATTTAGAATCAAGTCCTTCAGCAACAGTAGTTACTACATCAATTCCATGAACTGTTTGCCCCGGCTCCAGATAGTGATTTTCATCCGCTATGTTTACGCTTAGCCATTCAGGCTGCTCAGTTATACTGAGGTTAAATTGGAACCCTGCATCTCCTGTGTTTCCAAGGAATAATTCTGTAAGACATGATTCACCGGGTTTTACATCAAAATTACAATTAATATTAGTTAGGCCAAGTTCTCCCCCGGAGCGTGGGACTATAATCACAGTTTGTAGGAAAACCGCTGGTTCTTGCAGACCAGCACCCCATATCTGATATTTTATATCGATAGATCCAGCCGATGAATATGGCGCCTCAACCTGCATTCTAACAAGTGCAGTTTCACCGGGATTCATCCCCTCAAGTCCGGCTTTATCATAGATGATGGCCGTCCAATCTAGGTAAGCGAACGAAGTGCCGGGTGTGCCAGATGGATTCCCTTCAGAATCTAAAGGCACCATGTCGATTTGAAGGGTATTTTGAACATTTCCAATATTTCTGACGAGTACTTCTAGATTGACAATTCCACCAGGATCTATAGAAGCACTACCCCCTCCGCTGACTAATTCTATTCCTCGCCATACCCCATATCGCATAGAGAAGTTGTACCAATCTTGAGAACCATCTGAATCGGATGTAAGATGGACGCTGAATGAATGTATAGAATTAGCTAAAGGAAAACCAGCACTGACATTTGGCGCTTTTATTGAAAATTGGATCCACTGAATTATATCAGATGGCGCATCGTATGAATGGCCTACTTCTGGAGATGTTGGCTCATTCCAACTGAGAGTCCAATCATCCGGTCCAGTTATTGAAATCAATGCAGTTGTATCTATCTCTGCGTTATTAGTGAAATTAACACCAACTCCTATTGTGGACCCAGGTTCGATATTGAATATCGAACCTGATTGTACACCAAAAGTAACATCGTTTCCTTCAAATTGCCAAGGATAAATGTAATCGGGAGTTTCATTGAATACAGTAGCGGCAGCAGCTTGTTGTAATTCAAGCGCGCGTGAGGCTGAAATTCCACCAGTACTCGATAGACCCACAGGGTCATCTCCAGTAAGGCTTGCAAAGAATACACAAGCGGCAAGATAGGTTCCATCCATGGAGGGGTGAGAATCATCACTAGCGTACAGATTTGAGAAAGAATTTCCATCGCTGGTGGGCTCTATTCCCTCAGACTCAACTAGTTCGTATATGTGTTCAAAGGCTAAACCAACAGGTGCAATATATGCTGGGCGCTCCTCAGTAGAGATGTTTTCTGCAAACATTTCGTAACCATCTTTCAGATGATTCTGCATGGTCTGATAGTCTGGATATCTCCAAGCGTTGTTTTGGTCCCCATTTTTGTAACCCCAAGTCATGAAGAATACTGTATCGCCTCCTTTCATATCTACTCTTGAATCAATGTACTCAGCACCCGACAGGCTATCTTGCCAATATTGTGAAGACACTGGAAATCCTGGTACTTGACTCTGATCTTGTAGAATGACATAATCCCAAGAGTCCCTAAGGATGGAATTCCAATCAGAATTGTTTGTTTGAGCTTGTTCACCATGCCAATCTAGAGTCTTCCCTCCACTAGTCTTAGAAACAATATTCGGATTGTATCCTGCTTGATTTAGGGTATTCTCTACTCTAATTGAAAGTTGGTTATTTGAGGTGTATGAATTACCAAACATCAGAATGTCAAGTGAGGGGGTTTTAGCTGATACTGAATTCTTATCATTAGACTCTAGAACAGGACCTGGCGTGTTGATTGTCGCAAGCAAAAGAAAAACCATCACAATTGCTGATAGCCTCCCCTTCATGTACGACGCTCACCGTTCTTACCTTTGATTACTATCCCTCTGTGTTGAATTACCAAGCAAAGGTACTATGGTCTAGGGTGCTGTTCGATGATTATGGCAGGAGCATGGCCCTTCGGTAAGAAAAACGCCCCTCCCGAACCAGAATTGAAGCCTAAGAAGGAAAAAGTCGTAGAATACGAGCGTAAACCCGATACTGCTCAAAAGGAAATAATTGATGACAAGAGTCACCTCAAGGACAAGTCCTTCCTTGATGCTATGGCTCTCCTTGGTGATGGTGATTAATTCTGAGGAAGGACTTTGATAAATTATAGAACCGGGTCTGGTATTATACGACCTAGGGTTTCAAGATTGAATTCACCCGCATGGATTGGAACTTTCAATCCAAATTCTAGACTAACTGCAGGATCTATTTCTCCAATCTGCCCTACTTCTTCTTCGTTCACCATTACTTTTGCACCTCTTCCAGTAATCCATGGCCCTACCCCTGAATCAGTTGGTAACCACTCTACATCGGATAGGTCTGCGCCCAAATCTCTGAGAAGAGCTTGAGCGAATCCTTTGGCTGTTGCAAATCCGCCATCTACTTCAGCACATGCCCAAGCACAATTAGTATGATTGTGTGAATTCAATACGATAGTACCTAATTCATATACACGCTGTGGCAATTCATGGTGTCGATTGGCTGCAAGTAACTGCAATAGACTAGGGGTAATTCTCTGCCTAAGTATAGTATGGTCGTTAGTGATTGGATTGGCCAATCTGGTTATTTCTCCAGTTTGATGCCATCGGACTCTATCGAATTGATCTCTGTCACATGATAGTGTCAAACTCTGAGTTTCTTGCAACCCCAGTGACTGTAGGCTATCGCGAATCCTCCGATTAAGGTGTGATGAAGATAGTGGTATAGCATCTAAGTGGACTGTAGATAGAATAGTTGGCATATTTTCGTAACCATAGCCAATAGCTATGTCCTCAACGAGGTCTACAGGGTGCATGATGTCTGAGCGCCATCGCGGCATTTTGATTACATGTTCTTGTTCTCCAACAACCAAATCAGCCCATCTTTCAGCCGAATTCACCCCCTCCGTAATCACTTGAGTTGTAACTAGCTCCCCTCCCATCTTTGCGATGGCTGAAGAAATTTCTTTTTCTTCCAGCGTTAAGCCTAGAATCCGATGAATCAGTCTATCTGAAACTCTGTGTAGTTTAGCATCCCCTAAAGGAGCCATACGAGTTTTCCCATTCCATTCAGTAATCTGAACACACTCAACATCTCCTCCTCTTTCTGCAAGAGATAAGCAAATTAAGAGTAGACAGGTTTCAACAGCCCTCTCATCCCAGCCCGTCACATCAATGAAGAAATCTGTAGTTGATTCTGTTACCGTGGTATGTTCTCCATTAATTATCGGTGGGAATGAAAGAATATCATCATTTGAATCAACAATTACGGGAAATAATTCTAATCCTTCCATTAAATGTGCATAATCCATTCCCTTGGGGTGTTCTGTTAGTATCTGGTCAATACTCATTTTTTCATTCATTGCTAGTGGCACAAATTCGTGACTCTTGGGTACGGTAATGACCTTGAATGGGGGCACTAACTTAGAGAGGTCGTGAACACCTATTGAGGCGAATCTTCGTCTGCGTCCAAGGCTGAGGTGAAGTTTTTCTTGATGATCCATTAGAGACTGAATAAATTCATTCTTCTGCTCAGCAGAATCTCCAGTATTTACTCCACGAACGACAGCGCCTAGAATCACAGGACGTACAGTTTCCAAACTTTTGTCGACGGTCATGGTTATTCCACCGTCAGTAACATCCATACTCGGATTTTGGTTTTCTGAGTGAAGAAAGGCTCGAGCTGCACGAGCCATAGTCTCGTGACTTAGAAGATCAGGACGGTCTGGAAAGACCTCAATCTCAATTTGTTCATCATCTGCTCCCTCAACTACACAACCAATCTGTGAGAGCCTTGCAACCCAGTCTTCTGATTCATAATTTGAATTATGATTCTGTTGAATCAATTCAAGAATACTGTTTTTTAGGCTAATTGTTGGCAATGAATCACCTTAGTTCTTCATCCACATAGGAAGAGGTCTGTCATATCCAACAAGCCTCAATCCGGAAATAGCCGCTGTTTCGTAATCAAGAGCACGTAGATTGCTCCTACTCATTGCTTCTAAGTCTGAAATTCCTAATTCTCTCATCCATCCTCTCAAGGTACTGTCAAGCCAACCGAGAAATCGCTCGATGTCATCGTCAGGTGGTGGTGCTATAATTCCAACACAGCCCGCCGCCTTCGCTATGAGTAAATCCTCTGCTGCAGGTGTTTCATCCAACTCTATGAATATGCTTCGGCCTTGATTGAATAGATTCATCGCTTTGGCTGCTAATCCGATTCTAGGTAAAGTGGATGCTGCTCTGGTTCCACCGGGTCCTGCAGCGTCTACAATTGCACCATCTAAATCTAGTTCAATTATCAATCGGAATAGGTGTTCGACTCTTACCACACTATCTCTAAGGAAAACAAGTGAATCATCAGACATTCTGCTATATAATGAGACTAACAAAGCTTCAATTTCAGCATCATTGAGAGCAGGTAGGCTGCTTAGGTCTAGAACAAGTCCAGCACAATTATGTAATGTCTCAGCAGCATCAAGTAAATTGTCTTCCGTAATCCAAATCAAATCGTTTTTCCTTGGTTTATTCCTGACAATTCCTGGTTGATTGATACCGTATGGACCTATTGAATCTCCCATGTTTTCACACTCGATTATCCAAGGTAATGGTGCTAGAAGTCCGTTTTCTTCCATTCCTGCCGGAAGGATGAGTGAAAGAGTATCTAGGGTGGCAGTATTTGGCAAACGGTCATTGGCACCTGGGACTAATCCGATACTCTCAAAGCCCTCTGAAATCGAATATTCGGGTGCTTCTCCAGTATCTTTCGAGCCGCTAACGGATTCAATTACTAATGCATCTGAATCGAGTTGCAGTCCTAGTGGTTCAAGTATATCTGCAAATTCTTCGAGCTCATGATCCAGGATACTACGCATTGTTGCTCCTTCACCCGGAGGTGGGCAACTTCCAGCGACTATGATACGACCTCCAGTCATACCATAACCGGGTTCTGAACCCGCACTTCCAAGAACCAACAACACTCCTCCTTCCATACAAGATCCCGCTTTTTCTCCAGTATGTCCACGAATCACAATTTTTCCATCACGCATACATGACCCTGCGTGGTTTCCAGTTGAACCCTGAATGATAATTTCACCACCGTTCATTCTGTGTCCGGTTTTTCCACCCGCGTCTCTTTCTATGGTGATTCTACCTGATTTTTGAAATGCTCCAAGCATTGATGTGCAACTGCCTTGCAAAGTGAAGTTTCCTCCATCATTCATCGCACCCGCGCATTCGCCTAAATTACCTAGGAGTAGAACTCTTGAATTTGAAGGCAGATGAGTAATCACTCCGATTTCACCTTTCTTCGGTTTTTCATCACCTTGCTTACCCCATCCTATGCGTACAAGTAGGTCTCTCTCAAGTGCCTGTTCAAGCATTTTATCGAGGTCGCGATTGAGTTTAACACTCTTTGCAGTGACGTCGCGCATGGTAATCCCAACCCTTGACGGAATGGAGACGGTCTTCATTCTGACGGGCAATAGGACTCAAAAAATTAGATTCAAAGTGCACTCGAAACTCGCCATTTTGCCATTTTCCTTTGAGAGCATCATTCATAGAGTTCGGGCGAGGACGAAAGAACGCCCAGAGGGCGTGTGGTGTGACCATGGGGACAATCAAAGTTGCAATCAATGGATTTGGAACTATAGGCAAGAGGGTTGCCGACGCAGTTGATGCCCAGGATGACATGGAAGTCATTGGAGTGACTAAAACAGGCCCCTCGTTTGGTTGTGATCTTGCAGTCAAGAAGGGTTTCCCTCTATACTGTACTTTTGATGACGAAGGCCGTATTGCAGCCTTTGCCGAACAGGGTTATGAATGCAAAGGCGGGCTATCTACTCTTCTTGATCTTGCAGACATAGTCGTAGATTGTTCACCAGGTAAGATGGGGGCTGATAACCTCGCAAAGTACAAGGCAGCCGGAATCAAACACATGTTTCAGGGTGGAGAAAAGCACTCATTGACAGGAACTTCCTATACTTCATGCGCTAACCATAGTGAAAACCTCAACGCGGACGGTGCTCGTGTTGTATCATGCAATACTACTGGACTTTCTCGTACACTTGTTCCACTTTACGAACACTGCGGCTCACTGAAAGTTGAGTGTACAATGATTCGTAGAGCTGCAGACCCTGGAGACTCCAGTAAAGGCCCAATTAATGCAATCAAGCCAGTGCTGAAAGTACCAAGTCATCATGGGCCTGATTTGATGACTGTAAAACCTCAGATAGAAATCAATTCTCTAGCAGTAGCGGTGCCAACGACTATTATGCATGTTCATTCGATAATCGCTGACTTACCAGTAGGTCATGGGTTGACTACAGAATCAATCATTGAAATGTGGAAGAACCAACCTCGTGTAATCGTCATGAGTGGAAAAGAGAACCGAATAACGACAACAGCTGAGGTCATGGAGATGGCCCGCGACATTGGTCGTAAATGGGGAGATTTGCATGAGATTTTTGTCTGGGAGGATGGTGTTAAATTGATTGAAAACCGCCTTTATTACTTCCAAGCCATACATCAAGAGAGTGATGTTATTCCTGAGAATGTAGACTGTATTAGGGCTTTGATGGGAACCGAATCTGATTGGCGAAAATCAGTTGCGAAAACAGACGAAGCGATATCAGAATACTATGGACTGTGAATGTTATTTTGGCTAATAATCAGTAATTGACCTTAGGTCAATTAGCATTAATGGTCAAAAGGTTACGTGAGCCCCGTTGGTATATGGGTGACCGCCGACTAGTGTTTGTTACGTTGGTCATGCTCATATTCAGCGGATGGTCATCGGGTTTAGTTTCTGCCACTGATTCGAATAGTGAAAAAGCCGCTCAATCAACCGATTTCGGCGATGAAATAAGAGCACCTATTCAGATGTCCAATCCTGTTGAAAACACCTATGAGTTGCGGGTTTCTAGTGGTTTAATCCATTCCCCATACGGCTCTTTCGACCCACTAACTCAACCAATCCCTCTTGGCCCAGAGAATCTCTATGATTCGAAAGCGATGGAGCGAACTGGATTTGCAATAATTCAATCTAATTCTGCGGATCTAACTGGGGTTCTAAATTTAGTCGACGAGTTAGAAATTACTCTAGTCGATTATTTTCCCGATGATGCTGTTATTGTCAATATCCCATCAAATGCTGATTATACCACAATACTTTCATCATTAAATTCTGATGAATCAGTCCGTTGGGTTGGCCAATTGCCTATTGCTTGGCGAGTGAGTCCCGAAGTTGCTGCACTTTCAGGTCGGGCTTCAGTATCAGTAGATCTTGATCTAATACCTTCTCCAATACTTAGTGAAGAAGAACTCATGAGTTTGGCTTCCGACCTTGAATCAATATCTGGCGAGTTAGGACCTCGGGGAATTTGTGACCCACATATGTGTCAACCACGCTCCGTCAGCGCGATTTGGCTTCCAATTCTTGCAATGGATGGTCGAATATTGCATATTCATGAAGCATCACAAATCACCATACACAATTCTAATGCAGCAAATATCGCTGAAATTACTCAGGCACTCATTGATTCTGGGAATTCCTTGAATGGTACCGGTGAAGTGATTGCAATATCCGACACAGGTCTTGATACTGATCACGGCGACTTCGAAGGCAGGATTAGGGGTATTTACAATCAATTCGGACCAGACAATTCTCATGCGGATTCAAATTCAGGTCATGGAACTCATGTTGCTGCGACTTTGCTAGGTGACGGTTCGGGTGATTCCAATGCTTTAGGCATGGTTCCTGCAGCGTCATTCCATCTTTATCAGTTGGAATACGATTCTTCAGGACAAATCGCTCGTTGGGGTTCACTATACGAAATGTTTAGCCATTCGTGGCAAAATTCGGCTCGTATTCAAACGAACTCATGGGGTAATGTGAATCAAGTAGGGCAATATTCTGCCGACTCCAAATCAGCAGATACTTTCATTGTTGATAATCCGAAATTCCTTGTTCTATTTTCGTCAGGTGAAATTGGAGAAAATGGTGACAACACTGTGACACCACCCGGTACTGCAAAGAATGTTCTAACTATTGGAGCTTCTACAACCGGTTCTTTGGGCTCTGAGGCACCTGGTTCTGTGCCTGATTTTTCATCCTCTGGAACCACTTTAGACGGTCGGATAAAACCCGATCTTGTAGCACCGGGTGTGCTTTTGTGTTCTGCACGTGCTGAAGAGGCTGCGAGCGCTACTGGAGAGTCTTGTTCATTGGCAATGCATGATGATGGTGCGACTCCACTTTACATGGCAATGAATGGTTCTTCGATGGCTACTGCTGTTGCTGCAGGAGGAGCTGCTCAGGTACGTCAGTATCTAAGGCAAAATGCAGGAATTAACGAACCTGGTTCTGATTTGATTAAAGCATTGATGATTAATGGTGCCAAGGACATAGGTTCACTTGACATACCTAATTCACACGAAGGTTGGGGCCAAATTGATATCGCTAACACAATATCTCCAATGGAAGGGGCAACCTCTCTAGAATTGCTTTATGACGATTCTCGTCTATTAGAGCCGGGGCACTCTTTCGTCTACACTTTCTTAGTGGATTCAACAGCTGAATTTGATGTAACTCTCGTATGGGTAGATCGTGAAGCATCAACTATCTCAAATCAAACAGCTGCAAAGATAGTCAATGATTTAGATTTGATAGTTTCCGCACCCGATGGAACTGAATATCTGGGTAATCATTTCTCAAATGGTTATTCTACGACAGGTGGTGGAGCCGACCATCTCAACAATGTTGAACGTATCAAAATTGGCGGTGGGCAGAGTGGTTTGTGGACCATCCGAGTTGGACACGCTGGAGGTTCTTCTCAGGGGTTTGCCCTTGTTGCCACTGGTCTAATTACTGAGGAATCATATTCGGATTTGACAGTCTTCGACACTTCTCTTACTATTTCTGTAGAAAAGCCCCTGCAGGGTGACACAATATTGGTAGAAGGCTATTGGAAAAATCAAGCATCTCAGGGAACTGGTTCATACAGTGTAGAGGTGTGGGATATTACTGAAAACTCTCAGATTTATACTCAAAGTTTCGGCAATCTTGCCGGCGGGGCACTGACGTCAATTTCCTTCCCTCATTTCTTTGAAAATACTGGAGATCATATACTTGAAATCAGACTAGATTCATCCGATTCAGTTGTTGAATTGAATGACGAGAATTCCGGTCTTAACAACAACATCCTTCAAATTTCAGTCGAAGTAGGGCAGATTGGAGTTCGTATCACTCCTCTAATGGATGATGGCTCATTCCCCGGAACTCCTGTTCAACTTGAACAAGCCTTGACTCAGACCCTTGACCCTCGTTTAGGAAGTCTGGCGACCTACCAATTTGTTTTGCAAAATGAAGGTACAGAGGCAATTCAAGTTGGTCTTTCTGTAACTCCAGTTCAGATAATTGATGACCAAGGTATACTTCAAGCACCATTGGATGAATGGTGGAAGTTGCTTAATGAAACGGGTCCTTGGGATTTGGCGGCAACAGGTGACTCAGGAGATTCAGTTACAGTAACTCTAACCTTAGAGGATGTAGATGCTGATTTGTCTAATCCAAGTGGTGCACGTTATGCTTTACCTGGAACTTTTGTGAATAATCTCAATCTATATGACAAGAATGAACCAACTATATCTCATAGCATTCAAATTTCAACTGTTGTTGAGAGGGTTGAGGGGATATACACAATTCTAGCAGGAACTGGTGAAGATCTCGGTGCAAAACCAGGTGAAATTGCTTCATTTACTCTATCGGTAAGAAATACTGGAAATGGGCCAACTCAGTATTCGATAATCTGTGATAATCCCTCTGGCTGGATTGTTAACATTGGTAATTATGACTCTAATTCAGTCATTCTTGATCCAATAAGTCGATTACAATTCGTACCTCTATCAATTAACGTTCGGATTCCATCTATGAATGGTGGTCAACCTGCCGCTGGAACTTCTGAAACTATTACTTGTATAACTAAATCAGTTGAAGACTCCAGTATCACAACGACTGAATCTGCAGTTGTGAATGTTTTCGAAAGTAAAGATTTCTCCATCGATTTGTTTGATGTTGACGGTGAGATTCTAGGTGCTTTAGCTACTGCTGAAAATAGGGCAGTCCTCAACGGAGATTTGATTGAAACACAATTATTAGTCACAAATGACGGAAACATTCCAATGGATTTTGAGATGAGCATAAGTACTTCTCTCAATACTTGGGTTGCTCAACTTACCAATGGCATTGAGCAAGGTGAATCTATCACTTTTTCAGTCGTTCCCGGAGACAGTAAAGTGATTACTGCTCAAATGATGGTTCCAATGAATGCTGAGATGGGAACAATGAATACTCTGACAATTCGAACCACGCTTTCTGGTGAAGAAATGGTCACTAATGGAACCCGTTTCATAGTTCAGGAATTGGCCGCTCTTGAGGCCTCCGAAGGTGGTGTGATTCAAGTATACCTTGGTCAGACTGGAACCTTCGATGTCAGCATTAAAAACACAGGAAACGTACCTCTGTATCTTGAGTGGACTATTGGTAGTTTACCAGAGGGGTGGATTGGAGGTTTTCAATCTCTAATACCTTCTGAACTAGATATGAATCGTGAAGCCTTAGTTACTGTAGGGTTGGAACTTCCTGGTAATCTTCCAATTGGAATAATGGATGAGGAGTTGTCAATAATTGTTGAAGCTACAACTCCTGGTTCTGAATTAGTAGTTCATACGTTCACTCTTGACATAGAAGTTCTTCCTTCTGTGTGGGTCGGCCTATCTTCAAACCCAATTTATCTCAATGATGTTCCGACTGGCTCAGAATCCGATTTCTTAATCACTGTGACAAATCTTGGAAATTCACCTTCTGGAATTTATTTTGAGGTTAGTGAATTAGAGGGTTGGTCGTTAAATATTGAACAAATGAGTATAGAACAAATCCCTGCAGGTGAGTCGGTTGAATTCACCTTGTCAGCAAAACCATCTTCAAGTTCCAGCCCTGGTTTGATGTCATTCACCCTGTTTGCGAATTCTACCGGGGATGACAGTACTGATTCATTGACTAATGGTGTACTAGAGTTAGAAGTATCTCGTGCTAGAGACGACACTTGCAGCGGAATAAGTTGCATACTCGTAGCCATCGGATTACCTAGTTGGGCTATTGCAGTAATTTTCATCTTCTTGCTTGCAGCACTAGGTGTTGTTTTAGTACGCATGCGTAGTGATTCAATTTCCTTACTTAGTCCGGAGGAAGAATTGATTCCTGCGGGTTCTGCACTTCACTCAGGTACGCAAATCGAGAGGAGAGAGGTGGCTCTTGAAACAGGCTCTGCTGGAGAGGTTTTGAGCTCAGCAATTTCAGAAGAAGAGGCATCTTCAGTAAGGGAATCGAGCCTTCCATCTCTTTCCTTACCTCCCGTTCCCCCTGGTGCTATGCCATTACCTCCAAGCGGTCTTCCAGATGGGTGGACGATGGAACAGTGGGTGGCCTATGGTCATCTATGGTATGAGCAAAATAAGTGATTTACTCCATAGTCTGACTTAAGACAAGACTTCGATTGGGAGTGGGTATGAGTGGCTCAATTGTACTGTTCGGCCCACCTGGTGCTGGAAAGGGTACACAGGCTGGAAGGATAGTCGATCTAACTGGTAAACCTCAGGTTTCTACTGGTGACATGCTTCGTACTGCTGTCAAGGCCGGAACGAAGATGGGGGCTGAGGCGAAGGTCTACATGGATGCAGGATTGCTAGTCCCTGACTCAGTGATAATCGGACTTATTGAAGAAAGATTGACCCAATCGGATGCAGTGAATGGAGTTCTTTTCGACGGGTTTCCTCGAACGATCCCCCAGGCCGAATCATTAGCCAACATTGCAGTTGTTGAATCTGTAATTTCAATAGAGGTTCCTGATGATGCGATTGTTGAGAGAATAGTTGGACGTAGAATGGATCCTGAAACAGGAGACATCTATCACATAACTTTCAATCCAGCACCTTCTGAGATAGAAAGCAGACTAATTCAACGCAAGGATGACACAGAAGAGACAGTACGTGCTCGTCTAGAGGCTTATCACACTCAAACTGCCCCTCTTGCCGCTTGGTACTCTGAGCGTGGCCTACTCATCAGCATTGATGGTAACCAACCAATTAATCAGGTTGGAGACGCTGTAGAGGATGCAGTCAGAACCACTATGAGCGTTTGAACGAGGTGAGCAGATGGCACGAAACGGCTCAAGAAGGGTTAGTGCTAATAGAAAGACAAAAGCCAAGGATTCGATGACTCATCTTTCAGGCGTATTAGATTCTTCATTGAATATAGACAATGAGTTGGCTGACATTGCAGCAAGAGATATATTGCGAGTATCCAAAAAACACGGGGTTCGCTCTGAAATTTCTACCAGGAAAAAAATCTGCAGGAGTTGTGAAGCAGCCCTGATTCCTGGCAAAACGGCTCAAGTCAGAATCGTCTCGGAAAAAACCATCATCACTTGTCTTAGATGTGGAAGAGTAAACAGAAATAGTCTTGTTAAACAATGAATGGAGATATTAATTTGAAAGCGCCTTCTCATATTGTTCGTCTTGCTAAAGATAGTGCACTCCAAGTTTCAGTTAGAGTAGGCCGGAATGGTATTACTGATTCATTAATCACTGAAATAAGAGATCAACTTGCAACTCGTCAACTTGTCAAAATCAAAGCCAACCGAGGAATTACAGATGGTTCTGATGAGCGTTCTGAACTGTTTGAATTATTGGCGAGTCAGACGGATTCCAAGTTGGTTTTCCAACGTGGTAACGTGGCGGTATTCTGGGTTGGGAAATAACTATTCATGTTGCTAGAAATCAACATCTTTGATAGTGACATATTTAGAGGCCCCAAAGGTCGGCGGAGACAATGGTAACTGAAGCACAGGTAGTACTCGGGATTTTCATTCTCTCTTTTGCACTGATTCTCTCCGAGGTAGTCCATAGGACAATCGCCGCATGGTTCGGTTCCGTTCTGATGCTTTTGTACGGCCATTATACTGGTGTATTTCATCCTCATAAAATATACGATAGCGATGGAGTCTTCGAAAAATACGCCTCTCTCGAACACACAATGATTGGTTGGATAGAGTTCGAAGTAATTGGGCTACTGCTTGGAATGATGATATTTGCTTCGATTCTTGAGTTATGTGGTTTCTTTGAGTATGTCGCAATCAAGGCATCCAAGATGAGCAAGGGAGACCCTTGGAGACTCATCGTTCTGCTAGGTACATTTACCACCCTAATTTCTCTTGTGATAGACAATGTGACAGCAATCATCATCATCGCTCCTGTGACACTTAGAATATGCAATAAGTTGGAAATCAATCCAGTGCCACCACTTCTGGCTGAAGCCATTCTCTCTGATACAGGTGGTGTAGCCTCTATGGTTGGCGATCCCCCTAATGTGATGATTGCTGCTGCCGCTGCTGACTACGATTTACTAGCATTTTCTTTCAACGGTTTTCTTTTCAAACTTGGAGTTCTCACATTCTTTGCTTGGGTTGCCACTCTTAGCTACTTCAGATGGTACTACAAGGATTGGGCTTCTCAGAAGCCACCCCATATTGATTTGTTAATGGAAGAAGATGAGTGGGCAGCTATTGATGACAAACAATTGATGTATTCAACATTGATTATCTTAGGACTTACAGTAGTCGCATTCTCTGCAAAATCATTTATGGATTTGCCAATCGAGATTGATGGAATTGCTCTATCGGGTGCTGGTTTTGCTCTAATCGTCGCCCGACCGAAAAATGAACAACTCCGAGAGGGATTCATCAATGATGTGATAGATAAAGTCGAATGGCAAGCTTTGCTTTTCTTTGCAGGATTATTCCTACTGGTTGGAGGGATAGGCGATGTCGGCTATCTCGAAGACGTAGCAAACTGGATTTTCAACAACTTTGGCGATGATGAGGTGAAGTTAGCAGTTGCAATCATCTGGGTGTCGGCAATCGCTAGCGCTTTGATTGACAATATACCTTTCACTGCAGCAATGATACCGGTGATTTTCAGCATCACTGAGGCCAGCAATGGTGCCTTGTCTCCAGAGCCTCTCCTATGGGCTCTAGCGATGGGTGCTGGGTTTGGAGGCAATGCAACCCCAATTGGATCTAGCGCGAACGTCATGACAGTTGCAATCAGCGAGAGAGGTCCATATCCAATCACTACTGCAGAGTGGGTGCGGGCAGGACTTCCTGTGATGTTGATTACCTGTGTTGTCGCATCAATATTCATGTTTATCTTCCATGGAGCTTTGTATTCCTGATTGGTGTATTCTCATATATACATAAATCTCTGTTCGCCGTCAGTTTTTCTGCGACATCATCAAGCCATAGAGGGATTCCGGATGAGTGTGCAAGTATGTCCTGTTTGCCACATGGTCTTGAGTGGACCAGGACCTTGCTCAATATGCGGTTCGGCCCCGAATCAGTTGGAAAATAAGGATTCGGCGGCATTAGAATCGGAGGCAATCTCTCTTCCATTTGGCCTTGAGAATCTTCCGGAATCACCTCCGGGGGTTGCTCTCCCCTTCGGAATTGAGGATGCTCCCAACCCCTCTGTAGATTCCTCAAATTCTTCGGAAGATGTAGAAGGTGCAACAGAAATCTCCGATTCAGCCCCAAAAGAGCAGATTCCTGTCAATGAAAACGGACGAAATAAAGCAATTGAATTGCCCTATGGAATTGACCACATGCACGATACCTTGATTGATTGATGTTTTTCGGCTCTCTATACGCCATTCTAGACCCACTTCGAACGACCCGCATCGTTCATATACGGAAGGTAGGTCGCACGCCTGCTTTTGGTGCACCCTTGTATGGGCACATACAGGGGGAAGTGGTCGAGACCGGTCCGCCCTGCGGGGAGACGGAGTGGTCTGAGAGACCAGATAGAATCGATATGCCTGGACACCAGAGGAAAAGACTGAACTTAGTTCAGTCCTCACAAAAAAGTGGGTATGTAGAAATCAAAAATGCTACAACCCGACTGGGGGATGGCTCGGCTAGAGAGCCGAAGAAGGTCGTGACAAGCTGCGATAAGTCGCGGGGAGAGGCATGAATCTCATGGATCCGCGAATTGCCGAATAGGACCTCCTGGCGCAATGCGCCATTCCTACAAAGGAAAGGGAACCCCCCGAACTGAAGCATCTCAGTAGGGGGAGGAAAAGAAATCAAACGAGATTCCGTAAGTAGTGGCGAATGAACACGGAATTGGACAAACCGAATCTCCTTGGGAAACCTTGGAGAGATGTGGGGTATGGACTGTCTCAGCCTAAATCATGGAAATGGAAATCGCCTGGAACGGCGTGCCACAGAGGGTGAAAGCCCCGTACATGCAAATGATATGGTTATGTGACTGATTCCTGAGTAGCGTGCGTTGGATATCGCGCGTGAATATGGGGGGCAGAAACCTCCAATCCTAAATACTACTCTAGACCGATAGTTGACAAGTAGAGTGATCGAAAGCTGAAAAGTATCCTTGACGGGATGTGAAAAGAACCTGAAACCAGTCGGGAACAGGCTGAATATGCGTGAAAGCGAAGATATGAGCAGCGTGTATTCGTGCGTTTCGAAAAATGCCCCTGGGAGTTCTGATCATTGGCGAGGTTAAGCAGTTGAACTGCGAAGCCGAAGGGAAACCGACAAGTCCGCAGCCGCTTAGGCGGTCAGGGACGGGATGTGCTCGTCCGAAGTCAATGGTGGGAGACCTGAAGCCCGTCGATCTATTCCTGGCCAGATTGAAGCCCGGTGAAAGCTGGGTGGAGGATCGAACCGTTGCTGATCTGCAAATCGCTCGGAGGAGCTGGGTATAGGGGTGAAAGTCCAATCGAGATGGGCAATAGCAGGTTCCGCGCGAGACTACTCGTAGGTAGATCTCCGTTGAGGTAGATGACGATGTAGAGCACTGATTGGGTATTTAGGGGGAGCAATCCCTCGGTACGCTGTCAAACTCCGAAGTTGTTATCGCCGTAGAAACGGGGAGTGAGCCACGGTGGGTAAGCTACCGTGACGAAAGGTGAATAAACCAGCTCAGTGTTAAGGTCCCAAAGTACCAGTTAAGTGTTAATCAGAAACGGCGTCCGTGGTCGAAGACAACCAGAAGGTGGGCTTAGAAGCAGCCATCCTTGAAAGAGTTCGTAACAGATCACTGGTCAAGCTTGCGGGCCCGGAAAATGGACGGGGCTCAAACTGGTCACCGATACACTGATCCTTCGAAAGAAGATGAGGTAGCGCGGCGATGTGCTCGGGTAGAAGCGAGGTCGTAAGGTCTCGTGGACCGTGTACATATGAGAATCTAGGGAAGAGTAGCAGCATAGTATGGTGAGAATCCATACCACCGAAAGGGTAAGGGTTCCTCGGCAATGTTTTTCAGCCGAGGGTTAGCCGGTCCTAAGGTCAATCTTAACCGACTTGATCGAAAGGGAATTGCGTTAATATTCGTAAGCCTCTCTGTAATAATGGTGACGGCCAAGGCTAGTTCGTGCACTTCTGTCATGGAGTGTCGAAGCGTTCTATAATCGCGTGGAGAACCGTTACGGTGAGAAACGCGAGAAGGCGTGAGCGAAAGACGAATAAGGCCTGGGTCCCGTGAAAAGCCACAGAGATGACCGTACCGAGAACTGACACAGGTACCCAAGGTGAGTAGCCTAAGGTGTGACGGGTAAAGTACCGCGAAGGAACTCGGCAAAATAGCCCCGTAACTTCGGGAGAAGGGGTGCCAGCTCTGAAGAGAGCTGGTCGCAGTGACAAGAGGACTCCGACTGTTTAATAAAAACATAGGCGACTGCTAGATCGAAAGGTTGTGTATAGTCGCTGAATCCTGCTCAGTGCCGGTATCTGAAATCGGGTTTCAACCTGACGAAGGACCGGTAAACAGCGGGGGTAACTATGACCCTCTTAAGGTAGCGTAATACCTTGTCGCTTAATTGGCGACTTGCATGAATGGCCCAACGAGAGTCCTACTGTCTCCGCGGTACGTCCGGCGAAATTGACATTACTGGCGCACAGTCCAGTACCCTCAACCTGCAAGCGAAGACCCCGTAGAGCTTTACTGCAGCCTGGCGTTGTACAATCGCACTTCACGTGCTGAGTAGACGGGAGACGTTGATCCACGAGACGCTAGTCTCGTGAGTAGTCAAACATAGAGACACCGTCCTTGGAGTGTAATTGTACTCACTCTTTATGAGAACACCGCTTGGTGGGCAGTTTGGGTGGGGCGCCACGCGCTCGAAAACATAACAAGCGTGCCCAAAGGTCAGCTTAGGTGGTTCAGTCTCCACCGTCAACTGTAAGGGGAAAAGCTGGCTTGACTTGAATCGGACCAATAACGATTGAAGATGCGAAAGCACGGCCTAACGAACCAATCTACCTCATTTCTGGGGGTGATTGATAACAGAAAAGTTACCTCGGGGATAATTGAGTTGTCACCAGCAAGAGCACACATCGACCTGGTGGCTTGCTACTTCGATGTCGTCTCTTCCCAACCTCCTGGTGCAGCAGCTGGGAAGGGTGGGGTTGTTCGCCCATTAAAGGGGATCGTG